>Ga0247816_10000107_pt1 | contig 46749 bp, 38 predicted proteins | sample UWRJL209509C1_FD_179930 | JGI IMG/M metagenome (GOLD analysis project Ga0247816, IMG submission 179930) | Plant litter microbial communities from Arlington Agricultural Research Station in Wisconsin, United States - UWRJ-L209-509C-1 | ecosystem: Environmental > Terrestrial > Plant litter >...
ACCTAAAGGATGGTATTTTTATAAATAATGAAGATTAATTGATAACCTATTAATCTGGTTAGAGTTTATCGGCGGTCATTGGTGTTTTTTTTATACGGGTCAGGTGTTTTTTTAATTTCTTAAAAGCGCTGGAATGGTTACGTTCAAGAAGCTCAATAACTACTACTCCATTTTTTGCAGCAGGTCCGTATTGTTGCATGACACTTGTATCTTTGAAGACATTCACCGACTTGATATCATTTGGATTTAGATTGTCCTTCAAAGCAGTACTATCGAGAACATAATCCTTTTTATTATGGGTGATGATAATTAATGGCGTAGGTCCATTTCTGACCGGGCCATCCAGCCTGATCACACCGGTATTTAGATTTACAGTATCAGATTGTGCCCTCGAAACTATGCTAACAAACATCAGCAGGAACAGGATTCTTATCATTTTCATAGTATTCTTTTAACAGGTGTTTTTATATAGCCCTGAGTTTATACCTAAATTTTCTTAAGGCATGGTAATCTGTATTTTCTTAACTAAGATATCACTAATTATGAAGAATAAATGAACTACAGGTAACTATCAGCGAATTATTTTGATACTTCGATCCTAATTTATTTACTAATATTATTAGTAATTGTCTTGCTTTGCCGGTTTCTATAGGTTATCTTCGCATTAGATAACTCAGCACGGTCAGCGCAATAAAATAATTCATATGCTGTGTGAGTGCTAACGAGGTTATATCGCAAAAATCAGCTGGGTGAGTTAATTAGGGCATACGCACATGCAGATTATTCACAGCCCTGCAATGGTCACAAAGTGAAAACGAAAAGAACGGAAATGATTGAACAATTAAGTTTATTCCCGGAAGCGGGGCAGAGCCCGGGTCTGCCCGAAGAATTGCTGGAATACCATCCCGGTTTATTTACAGAGAAGGAATGCCAATTGCTATTGCATAAATTTATCGTACAGTCGCCATGGCAGCAGAAAGTGGTAAAGATGTATGACAAAGAAGTGATCACCCCGAGGCTTACTGCGTGGTATGCCGACAAAGAGACCTACGATTACACTTCCCTTCGGCGATCGGCACCAAATAACTGGACACCTGAGCTGGTGCTGATTAAGGAGAAAGCAGAGCGGTTTGCCAACCTAAAATTTAACAGTGTGCTGCTCAACTATTACCGGGATGGCAATGATTCTGTAGCCTGGCATAGCGATAATGAAAAGGCATTGGGAACACACCCGGTAATTGCCTCTATCAGTTTTGGGCAAGTCCGCTGTTTCGATATCCGCCGAAAAACTGATCATAGCGAAAAGTATTCTATTCGCCTGGAAAGTGGCGCGCTGCTATTAATGAAAGGAAATTTACAGCAAGAGTGGGAGCACAGGATTGCTAAATCCACAAAGCCAATGAAACCACGGATCAATTTAACATTCAGAGTGGTGATTTAGTGGTTTGAACTTTATCTAAAATAGTGGTTACTTTGCACATACCCTTAGAGCAGCAAAATGGAAGACATTCGCAATAAAAATGATATTGCCGTATTTGTAGATGCATTTTACGATAAGATCAAACATGATCAGGTATTAGGGCCTGTATTCTTTGGTGCTATAAAGGGCGACTGGCAACCTCATTTAGACAGGATGTATGCCTTTTGGGATTCGGTCCTGTTCAGTACGCCAGGGTTTACCGGTAATCCTTTCGCCAAACATGCCGGTTTAAGGATAGGGCAGCAACATTTTGATCAATGGCTCGTTCTTTTCAACGAAACCATTGATAGCAATTTTGCAGGTCCTATGGCAGATGAAGCGAAACACCGGGCACAGCTGATCGGGAAGATATTTGTCAGCCGTATTGAAGATATACAAAACGGCCGGCGAATATTTTAAGCATTTCTTACATAACTGTGATGTAGTGCAAATGCCCATTTAACTAATTTTTTATCCCCACTATTGGGCTTAGGTTTATTGGGATTTTCACCTTCCCTTATCATTTGAGTAGGCGGGGGTGTCGGTTTTTTTACTTGTGCCATAATGATCTGTTTTCAAATTAAAACGTTTAGTAGTATCAATATATTTTTGCCCTCGTTCAATTTGAGTAATGTGATCAATGCTGATCCTCTGAACTATTAGTAGCAGTAATACTTGGATGTGATTGGTGAAAATTAACTAAGCTCTGATCATTGATCTTGTAATATACTTGCTGATTACTTATGTATGATTTTTAGAATATAATATATTGCTATCATCCGCTTAACAGCGATAATATCGCGAGCTCCTTGGAATAGCCTTGAGAAAGCCTTGGAATAGCATTGCAATAGCCAAAGTACGAGCAGGGGCTATATATTAACCATTCCAACCCTTCCCCAGATCCATCACAATCCTATGTTAACCTGTTACGATAATTACAGCAATATCATTTTCATCCTATAGGGTTACTGCACCTTCAAATACTCCCCATCCTTAACAACAATTCCCCTGGCCAGCGTTAAATCAATTGCAGTAGACAACTCCTTACGTACATCTTCGGTAACACGGTTGATCCCGAATAACTTGGCAATCAGCGGTACCGCAGTGTCCTGCTGGATCGCAATAGAACTTTCCACCACATTCTTAACCGCGATATCCATTTCTTCGGGAGAAATCAGGTTGATTTTTCTTGATGCCGGCGCTAATGCACTGCGCTCGCGTAGAGTAGGTGCAGTCATATCTGTATCCCACAGGAAATCTCCGCGGCGTGATATAATCTTAGCATTAACCGCATAATCCGTTGCGGCATTCAGCGTGTACCTGATGCGTGATCCTATTTTCGAAGTACCAGAAGCATCCGAAATCCGCCTGGCTACCTCTTCGAAATGCACCGGACTTTCTATATCCACTACTTTTTTAATCCACTCTGCCAGTTTGCCGAAGGGAACCAAGTGCAGCTCTTGCGAAGGTAATCCTGCCGGTAACACCGCCTGGGTATAACTTTCTACTGCAGTAGTTACCTCAACGCGTTCTTCACGTATGATCGCATTATTTTCCTGTTCCAGTTCTTCCTCTACCTGGTCATCCAGCGAAGCCTGTTCTTTTGCGCTTTCAATCGCGGCAATTAAACGCTGTAATTCCCTTTCCGGATTCCTGTACCATTCTACGCTCCAGACTTTATGGATGTTCCAGCCGATATTCTCTAACACCTGCCCGCGTAAACGATCACGGTCCCTCGCCGATTTGGCATTGCTGTAAGACTCTCCATCACATTCAATGCCGATCAGGTAACGGCCGGGATTTTCCTGATCAACCACAGCCAGGTCAATATAAAAACCTTCTGATCCCACCTTTTTGCGGACTGTATAATTTAATCTCGCTAAATGACCAGCGATCAGGTCCTCAAACGGACGTTTATCCGGCGCAGGCAGTTCCTGGTTAGATTCGAATGTTGCATGCTGCGCAAAATACAGGAAGCTCTTTAAAGCTTTAATCCCGAATTTTGTAGTCGCGGTAGGCACAATATCATCAGCCGTAATATTTGTAAACACCTCGCAGCGGTACTTTGCACGGGTAATCAGTACATTCAGCCTTCGTTCACCACCTTCATTATTCAGCGGACCAAAACTCATCGGCACTTTACCATCTTCTGTTCTTCCGTAACCGATACTGATAAAAATTACATCCCGCTCATCACCCTGTACATTCTCCAGGTTTTTCACAAAAAACGGCTCATGCGGATGGCTTCTGAAGAAATTTTCACTCTCCGGATTCTGCCTCCGTTTGATCTCAATCGCAGTCTGTATCGCCTGCATCTGTGCGGTACTAAAAGCCACCACACCCAAACTCTGTTTAGGGTTTTTCTGTGCATGTTCAAAAACCGCTTTCGCCACCTCTTCTGCTTCTATAGGATTGCTGCGCGTTTTACCGCGATCATATACCGCCTGCGGCAAGTGATGGAAAGCCAGTCCCATTCTCTGCTTGGAACCCGGACTTGGAAAGATGACCAGTTTATTCTCATAAAACTCGCGGTTAGATAAGCTGATCAGCGACTCATGCCTGCTTCGGTAATGCCAGCGCAACATCCTTTGCGGTGCACCCTGACCGTCACACATACCCAAAATACTCTGTATGTCAGCCGTAACATTTTCCTCATCTTCAGTCTCCGAATTCATCTTATCGAAGAAACTCGTCGGCGGCAACTGTTTAGAATCGCCTACAACCACTAACTGTTTACCTCTCAGGATTGCCCCCAGCGCTTCTACCGGCCGCACCTGGCTCGCTTCATCAAAAATTACGAGGTCAAACTCTATACTCTCCGGAGAAAGGAAATTGGCGATCGACATCGGGCTCATCATAAACACCGGTTTAATCGTTTGGATCGCCATACCTGCCTGTTCCATCAGTTTCCTGATCGGCATATGCCGAGCGCGTTTATTAAACTCGCTGCGCAGGATATTCCACTGACCGCCACCTTCTTGTTTAGGTACCGATTCGTAATGCTTCAGTGCCACCTTAGCCCGGTTATATTGCAGGTTTAACAAGTCCAGCTGTGTAAACTTATTGATGATCTCCTCATGCGAAGTCCGTTCAAAACCCCGCAGAGGCGGACGTTCCGTCATCACTTTGGTGATTAAATATTCGTACCAGGTCTTCTGCATAGCCACCTTCAGGTAATCTGCTGCACCATCCCAATTCAACGCCACCTCAATCAGGTTTTCGAAACCATTCTCTTTTGCCTGCAGGCCGAGATTGTTCCATTGCACCGCATGCTGGATTTCATTTAACCGCGATGCCCATTCCTGCAGTTTGCGTAGCTGTTCCGTGAAAGAGAGGTCTTGCAAACGCTGACCAGCAACAATTAACCGTTCATCAAAATCAAGTTTGCTCAGTACCTCGGTCAAACTTTTTTCATAATTGCTCAGCGTCGCCTTCAGCTGGTTCAGGAATTCCTTTACCGAATGCGGATGTTCATTGCGGCTCAAGAAATCTACCGCTACTGCAGGATATTTCCCCAGGTTGATGTCCCGGTGTAAGCCGTTTAAATAAGTTGACACTTCCTCTAAAGCACTCCAGTTCGTTTTCAGCGACCTCCACCTGTTTCCAAACAGGGCCGAAGCAAGCTGCGTATTCTCATTCATCTCATTGGTCAGCCGTTTCGCCAAGAGGATATCATCAACATACTTTAACCGCTCCTCTAATTCATCAGGCAAGCCGCTAACTGCAAATGAGGCCAATTGCTTTACACTTCTTTTATAATCACCTAACAGGAATTTGTACCATTTGTGGCCATGCTCCAGAAGGTTCTGACGGATTTCCAGCACGTTTTGATCCCAGGCTTCCGGATGCAGTATATTTTCATATTTCGCATGCAGCTCCGAAACTTGTCGCCCGGTCTCCAGCAGCTCCTTAATGTCTTCATAATTCAGCGACCAGGCCTGATCATTAATCCTGATATCCCTTAAGTCGGGCGATAGCGACAGAAATTCGAGTAACCTAATCAGGCTCATCACATCTGCCGATGATGCCGGAACTGGTATTCCGATAAATGAAGCAGCAACATCTGCAGCTTTCTGCACAGCCTGTGTAAACGAAACCGAGGTATTTATAATCTGTGTAGTAGCTTCAGTTTCGTGCGGCAGGAATAGCGTTAACCGTGTTCCATAAAACAGGAGGTTTGTCGGAACGCCGATGTCCTTTAACCTCGCCTCAATCAGATCAGCCAATGCCGTTGCTCTTCGCATCGTATCCGCATCCCATGTTTCTATATTGGCGATCGGCACAAGTGGAAGCTTTACCGTTGCGTAATGCTCAGAGATCTCCAGCAGGAAACCGATCACCTTTTGCGCAGATAAACCGCTTTGCTCTATAGGGCGGTTCACCGAATTACAATATCCGTTCAGTACACCCTTATAAGCATCCAGCTGTGTCAGCTCTTCCTGTAAATGGGTTAAGGTCGGCTTTCCCAAATCCAGCACCCTCTTCAGCTCCTCATGCAGATCTCTTTTATTTGCCTTATGGCTATGTAATTCTAAACACGCCTCTCCTAAATTGATGGAGTCGAGCCGTCTTTTTACCACATCCAGTGCCGCCATTTTCTCGGCGACAAACAATACTTTTTTGCCCTGACCAACGGCGTTGGCGATGATATTGGTGATCGTCTGCGACTTTCCGGTTCCCGGAGGGCCCTGGATCACCATATTTCTTCCTTCATGTACCGCAAGCATTGCCAGCACCTGCGAACTATCTGCATCTACTACATTAAATAGTTCATGCGCTCTTGTTTCCTTATCTAAATTATGTTCCTCTGTAGCAGTAGGCTGCGGCTCATTAAAACCGCCATCAAATAATGACGATAGGATAGGGTGGTCGATCGGTTTATTATCCTCCGGCCATTTGCTGCTATCCAGATCATGGTAAATCATAAACTTTCCGAAAGAAAAGAAGCCCAGCTCTAAAGCATCATGGTCAATCTTCCAGTTAGTCTGATGTTTGATTTTTTCTTCAATACTCGAAAAGTACGACTCAATAGTAAAGTCGTCCGGTTCCGGCAGATCAGGAATGGTGATATTAAAATCAGCCATCATCTTGGCTTGCAGTGATAGATTGGCACCAATATCCCCGCCATTGTATCGCAGGCGGAAACGTTCGCTTGCACTGGACCGTTCCAGGGAAACCGGAATCAACACCAATGGTGCCGACCGTACTTCTTCTGTATTGCCCTTTTCGTACCAGTTCAGCATCCCCAGCGACAGGTACAGGATATTTACACCCTGCTCCTCAATACTCGTCCTTGCAAAATAATATGTATTCAGGATTTTCGTCTGCAGCTTTTGCTCATTCTCCTGCGTCTGCAAGCGTGTATCGTTGTAGGAATCCTGCAATTCCTCTTCCGTTAATTCCGGAATTTCCAGTAATTCATCATCGTCATCCTTTCCCGGGCGGCCCAGAAATGTCATTGCTTTATTCTGTTTAACCAGGATCTCAAAGATCGAAGCGGACTTTTCCTGAACAATATGCAGTCCGCGTGCCTTAGGCGTTTTATAATTCAACAATGGATTACGCATGCCGAGATCAAGTAATTCTTTTCTCGAAGCTTCTAATTTTGGTAATATATTTTCCTGCATAAAGATGGTTCTGTTATAAAACGCCGGTATTAAACGCCTGTTTGATGCTGTGCATGGTAAAAGGATTTAAAAAGGGCTATTAACTCAAATGTAATTGATTGGGTGGATAAACGCAACTACAGATTTGTCAGTGAGTGAAATTGCCTACGGACTGGGTTTCGAACATTTGCAGTCCTTTAGTAAGCTGTTCAAGGCGAAAACAAGTTTGTCTCCACTGTAATTCAGGATGAGTTATAATTAATTGAATTTCATATATTGTATCAAATGTCTGAGGAAAGAAAGACCGCGAAGATGAGACAAGAGAATGATAAGTATATAATTCAAATAAGAAGATCCATCCATTTTTATTTTTTTTGTCATAGTTTCCAGCCTTCAGGCTCAAACAAAAGAATATCTGTATTATGATAATAGGAACAATTCAGTGGTTAATTTCCTGAGTAAACCTATCGTATCATTGATGCTGGCAGAAAATCATCAATATGGTTTTTCTATCATTAATTTTTCCGTTTCCAGTGACGGAAAGCTTCTGCTGTTCAAAATTTGCTTGAGGCAGATGACATGATGTTTGATACTGCAGAAAAAGCGGTGGCCAGATTTACTGGCAGCTGGAAGATCAAACCAGGTATAATGGAACAAACTTTCCAAATTACCTTCTTTGTTATATCTAACCGGTTAGATTCTTTAAGAACGGCTTCTAATAGTACGAAAGACTACAAAGTTCCTTTAAACCGGTATATCAGCTATACTCACAGTCCTAAGGAGATTACCCTGTTACCAACCATAAGATTCTGTATACAGAAAAGTTGGACCAGCAATAAGAATTGGTTAGTATGCAGAATGAGGCTCTTTATATTGATGAGGACTTTGTACTATCTTTTTACTATCTCCCCAGTATTAAATCTGATCTTAAACGTATCGTGTTCTGGTGAGACTTGTGGCTTCGTTTAGTTCGTTGCGAAGCGGCATTCTTAGTGTTTTGCGTAAAAATGATTTAGATGGCGCAGCTATATTGTTACTGCAGAAATGTGAGTAAGTACACTAATTTTAAAGTTTAGGATGCCAGTTTATAATTGCTTTCCATACCGTATTGTATACCTTCAAAAAGTTATACTATCAAATAACTATTATTTATAGTTCATTTTAAATTTTAATGATAAATTTGATTTATCATCTTTATAATGACTGCATTATAAAACATGATATAAATCTAACGCTCTCATGAAAATTTTTCTTCTTCTCATCTTCACCAGTGTCATGTTTGGTACTGGCCATTATTCAGAATCAAAGTCTGCTTTTAGCAAGGCACCAGTGGCTACATGTTATGGGTACAAAAACTGTAATGCATGTTCAAGCTGTAATTATTGTGGACACTGTAATAGTGGCGGCTCATGTGGAGTCTGCTCCTCGTCATCAGCGCAGCAACCTAAGCCTAAGGCGAGCAAGAAACCTACAGCGAAATCCTCAGGTTTTACCAGCAGTGCCAGCTCTCAATGTCAGGGGATAACTAAAAAAGGAGTAAGGTGTAAGAGAATGGTGAGGGGAGGGGGGTATTGTTATCAACACGGATAGCAACACCTTGTTTATTTTACTAATCTATTCTGTACATACTTCTCATAAATATACTCCGTCATCGGTAGCAATCTTTTCCGCGTGTCTTTGGGGTTTTCGCCCTTCCCTGTATAAAATTTAACTTCACCGCTTTCCTTTGAATAATATATCTTCCTGATATCCTTTCGGGTGATTGATGAAAGATCAGTGATTAGTTTTACATGAGCTAATTCAAATGTATCAATCGCAATTACAGCAGCACCTTCCACCTTTACATTACACGCTATTTCCTGGTATTTGAGGCCATCCCAGTACATACATTCATGGGGGGATAACTTATACGCCACATATGAACCAGTCAATATTATAGCAGCGGCAAGAAACGCAATAACTGTCTTTTTAAATTTATCCGGGATACCAAATATAGTCTTTGCACCTGTTGTAGTTTCACCTGTTTCTGCTCCCAGTAAATCCATTGGTGTAGCATCTATCAATTTTTCCTTAGGCCCTACTTCATGAGCCTTCATTTCTTCAGACTCTCCTTTATTATCATCATCAATTTCATTTGGTTTACTTATTTCATTGGTAGCGGTATCGTTGCCCAAATTGAAGGCTTTACCGATTTCTCCAATAGCAAGTGGCTGATGTGGTCTCGGTTGGTAATCTATTAGCCAAGCTAACAATTCAATGTTTTTATCACTGGTCGCAATAGCTTCAGTATTTTTTAAAAAGGTATTAAGTGGCTTGAATAGGCTAGGATTGCTAAGATCTAACTCCCTAAAGTATTCTGCTACCGAATCTTTCTTTCCAAAAAATGCTGTGAACGTATTCCTGTCTTTATCCGAATACCTCTCAGGAAACATATCAATGCATTCTTGTTTCAGTTTCGCAGGGGTATGTCGCAGCAGATTTGGAGATAATTTATTCTCATTTTTTAGTGCGGTATATGCACGAATGATATCCTTTTTATAATCGTCAAAACGTGTTGATTGCATTGAGAGCAGTTTTTTTAATGGAAATATCGGAATTGATAAGGAATCTTTGGAATTCCAACGGAATGATTGGAATCTTCGGAATCCTCTGATAGATAATCATTTACCTCCCCTTATGTTTGCAGTAGAAATCGGTCAAGGCTTTGATTCGCTATCAGGGTTTAAATGTACAAAACAGATTTCACAATGAGAGGAAAGCGCGGTAGTAAGTAACCGGTTTGGGAAGCAGTTAGGAGCTCCCGCGTTCGAATCTCAATACTTCCCAAAAATTTCAGAAGGCCTTCTGATTTACAACCGTAGCAGCCCCCACGAATGGTCGTGGGGAACTACAACAGTATGTCAATTCTAAATTTTTGTAATTATGTTTTTCCAAATATTAATATCCCTGATCCTGGGATTATCATCTCCATCAAATGGTACAGTAACGACTCTTGATAACCCTGCACCAACAGATCCCCCAACTACAGTAGGCGGAGACCATGGGCAGATCCCACCACCAAAAGGATAACTCGGACAGCAGGGAGACTTGATGCCCTGCTGTTTTTAACAACCATAGTGTTATACGGTTATTTCTACATTTAATCGTATAACACTATTATACACTGATGTCAAGGAATTAATAACCGTCAATACTTCTTGAAGATAATTTGCAAATTTTTGATTTTAAGCCAAATAAATCTATATTTTGGTGAAAAAATTAGCACTTGAAAAATTTCTGTCTGTTATCATTTATTGTCCTATATTTTTTTTCATGTAAGGAACCTGTTCATTATGAGAAAAAGCCAGATAACGTTTTTTATGATGAAGCATATGAGTACCTCGGTAAAGGTATAACAGATAGTGCCTTCAAATCATTTATACAGGCGAAAGATGTTTTTCTGCAAAAAAAAGACAGTATGCGTGCAGGAGTTTGCCTGGTAAACATGGCGATCATCTCCACTGGCAAAGGCGATTATTTTGGTTCACAAGAGCTTGGGCTTAGTGCAATCCCTTATTTCCACCCACAAAATAAAAAGGAGTTCAAATATCTGGAGTCCAACTACAATAATCTTGGCATCGCTACTCAGAACCTGGGCGACCTTAAAAATGCATTGGAGTTTTACCTGTCAGCAATTAAGTTTACTACAGACAGCCTTGAGACATATATCAAACGAAACAACATAGCTACTATCTACCAAGATCTTAAAGATTATCCTTCGGCTATCAAAATATATAATAGCATTTTGAAGGGTACTTATCAATATAAAGAAGAGTATACCCGTACCTTAACTAACCTGACCACTGCCAGATGGCTTCAAAGTCCTCAATACAATGCCCTGCCTGGTTATTTAAAAGCGTTACGCATCCGTGAGGCTGAAAAAGATTTGTGGGGCCAAAATTCCAGCTACATACATCTTGCTCAATACTATGAAAAGAAAATGCCTGATTCAGGATTCATCTATGCTAAAAAGGGATATAGAATAGCAACAGTACTTAATAGTGGTGATGACCAGCTGCTGGCACTGCAAACAATGATTCGGTTAAGCCCCTTAAAAGAAACGAAGATGTACTTTGATCGTTATAAAAGTTTAAGCGATAGTTTACAGCATGCTCGTGGAGCGGCCAAAAATCAATTTGCTTTAATAAGATACCAAACAGAAAAGCATAAAGCAGACCTGCTTAAATCGCAGGCAGAAAATGCAGAAAAGAGGAGCGACATAATAAAGAGGAACGTTATCGTTGGGACGTTATTATTAATCCTGCTAATCGGCTACATGTGGTATAAGAAGCGTAGGACGATCCTGCAGCAGGAAAAAGAACTCGAAGTCAAAAATACCGAACTTAAATACGTAAAAACTATCCACGATAAGGTAGCTAACAGGGTTTATCATGTGATGTCTGAGGTAGATAATAACCCAGATATGGACAGGAATACCTTGGTTGATAAATTAGAAGTTCTCTACAATATCTCGCGTGACATATCTTATGAATTCAAGGAAACCGCAAGTGACGATAATTATGCGGAGAAACTGTCTGCAATGCTACAATCCTACACCTCCGCCAATAACGAAGTATTGATCGTAGGTAATGACCTGCAGTTATGGGTTGGGATAAATGAGTTATCAAGAAATGAACTGTATGTAGTCTTACAGGAACTGATGACCAATATGAAAAAACACAGCAAAGCCGAAACTGTACTTATAAAACTTCAGCGGACTGATTCAGGTATAACCATTTTATATGCTGATAATGGAGTAGGAGTGAAGGGGAATTCCAAAGGTAATGGTTTACTCAATACGGAAACCCGTATAAAAAGTATTCATGGTACTATTACTTTTGATACTACATCAGGCAAAGGACTGGCAATTGAAATTTACCTTCCTTTCTCTTAAAAAAAGATATATACTCATGTTCAAAAAAGTACTTATAGCAGAAGATCACGAACACGCCAATATTTCTGTACGTAAAACCCTCGACGATATAGGAATTTCAAAAAGAGAATTCCGCACCTACTGTGATGATGCCCTTGCGCTTGTTCAAATAGCAATCCGTCAGGATCAGCCTTTTGATCTGCTTATCACAGACCTTTCTTTTGATGAGGATAGTAATAAACAGGAGCTTGCTGGTGGTAAGGAACTGATCAAAGCTGTGAAGGCAGTACAGCCAGATCTAAAAATTATAGTATTTTCACTTGAAAACAATATCAACCTCGTTGATGAGCTATTTGACGATCTGCATATTGACGCTTTTGTACGCAAGGCGAGGTACGATGTTGATGATCTTAAACGGGCAATCGATGCTGCTGCTAACAATAAAAAATATCGTTCGGCAGACCTTGTCCGCCGAAAACGTATCGAAAATTCATATGATTTCAAGGCGTTCGATATACAAATCCTCACCTTGCTTTGTGCGGGCACACCACAAAAAAACATACCGGCTTATCTGCATGAAAACAACATTAAACCTTCCGGGCTAAGCAGTGTTGAAAAACGTCTTAATGCTATCAAAACCTCGCTAAACATATCCAGTAATGAGCAACTTATTGCTTATTGTAAGGATAAAAAAATTATTTAACCTGTCTCGGATATCCATATCCAACAAAAAACTTATCGTGATATTTTGGTAAATAATGAAGCTGTCAAAATTCCTATGGTTATTGCATTAGCAGCAAAGCTGTTGGATGGCTGGAAGAAATAATTCTATCATTTACGGTTACCCGTAAAAACAACATCACCCAGCATCCTATTTTTGAAAGTAGAAACAAGCTAATAATCAACTATATCTATGATAGCAATTTTACTCTCAATGCGTATTTTATTAAATACTACAACGGCTGCCGGTCCAGATGTATATATCTGCAATAATAAAATAACTGACAAATACCACTACTCTTCAACCTGCCGCGGTTTAAGTAATTGCCAGTTTAAAATCGTAAAGATTACTATTGCAGGTGCTAAGGCGAAGAAGATGACGCTGTGTGGCTGGGAGAGTAAAAAATAGTGATCAAGATTAGATCATCAGTACGCAGTAACAAAACTTATTAAAATAGATTTTAAAGTCATACTAAAAATTGGGTGCTTAAATCTTCCAGGATGGGACTACTATTACGCAAGACAATTAAAGTTGGGCCAGTCAGGGTCAATTTCTCAAACAGTGGGATAAGCTATTCAGCTGGCATTAAAGGAGCTCGGATAAGCACTGGTACAAAAGGAACTTATGTTACGATTGGTTCTAATGGAATATATTATAGGCAGAAGATGGGTGGAACAGTAAATCAAAGTCCGACGCCTATCCTGGCCGGGCCTCTGAGTACACATAGCATCACATCTGCTCATATTGATCAATTGACGGATGTAGATTCAAAAGCATTTATAGATGAACTTAATGAGAAAGCTACTAAAATCTCACTGGTCACCTGGTTTGGTTTATTGCCACTGGCGTTGTTTATATTGCTGCTTTCTATCAATTCTTTTAACAGCCGGGATACGGTCATACAACAAGGCGGTTCAAGGGCAGTTGCTACAATCGAATCGTCAGTGGGAGCTAATGTCCGTTCCGGTCCTGATGGGGATTCAAAAGTGTTAAGGGCTGCGAGTTATGCAGAAGAATTCACCTTGCTGGACAGTACTGATAAAAGGTGGTTAAAGATTCAATTCCACGATTCAATTGGTTATGTGTCAAAGAAGCTGGCTCAGGTCGGTGTCAGTGAGGTCCCAAGGGAGGTGAGGACAGACCTCCATTCCAACAATCCATATTTTTTATGGATATTGGGCCTGGGGGTAATAATCTTCGCAATCCTGATTTATTTCCTTTCTCTGCAGGATAGAAAGAGATTAGAGATGGAAATACAATATGAAATGGATGATCAGATGAGTACATTTTATAAAACTTTTGCGTCACATTTTTTAAGCTTTAATTCCTCACATAGAAAATGGCAATATTTGCATTCGCAGCGCAACGACGATTGGAAACGCAACGCCGGAGCTGGAACACTAATTAATAGAACACCTATTGCAGCAGTTTATGTACATAAAAATCCTATCAATTATTTTAAAACTAACATTGAGATTCCGTACATAAAACTTAAAAATACTGAGCTTTTCTTTCTGCCAGAACGTCTGTTGATCCGGAGAGGCGATAAATTTGCCGCAGTCTTTTATAAAAATCTCAGCTTACAAAATAATACCACACGTTTTATTGAAGACGGGGGAGTTGCTGCTGATGCTAAAATAGTTGATTACACATGGCGTTACGTTAATAAAAATGGTGGGCCAGATAAAAGGTTTAATAACAACAATAGAATCCCTATTTGTCAGTATTCACTCTATACCATTCGCTCAAATTCCGGTATATATGAAACCATCTGTACATCCAGAATTGGTGCATTTGATGGTTGCAGTGTTTATTTAACCCAGCTCAGTAAACTCCAAGCGGCTATGCACGATGGTGCTGCGATTAATTAAAAAAAAGAGCCAGCTTAATAATTTATTCTTGATTACTTTTCTAAATACACTAACAGTAAACACTACTGTATTGCGGCGAAAGATAAAGTGTTTACCAGTTAGTTCTCTCATAGTATATGTCTACCTTTTTAGCCTACCTTACTTCTCTTCACATGATACAATATTTTGTACTTGCAAGCCGAGAGTAAGGTGGCAAATTTGGTGGTCTTCGGTAAAATTTAAATTAAGCTTTGGTAGAAGCCTGAGGATTTTTCTATTTTGGTATTACCAAATATATCATGTATGGTACTTGCAAATAATAAGGGCAGCCACGACCTGCAACTGCATGACCTGATGCGCATCATTATACGGTGATATATCACACCTGTAATAATCAATAAAATGAGATTCCCAATATTATGGTTCAGCTACAAACTCACCTTTATCTATCACCACCTGATTGCCCCAGGAAGTGATTGCTTCTAAAACAGGCTGCAATGTACGGCCAAAATCTGTCAGGCTGTAGACCACTTTTAGCGGTGGTTTATCTCCAAACACCTCCCGTGAAACAAGCCCGTCTTTTTCTAATTGTTTGAGCTGCAGGCTCAGTGTCATTTCTGTTACCGAAGAGAGCTCTTTACGCAGTTCATTATAACGCTTTGGCCCATTCAGTAAATGGTAGAGGATCACTGCTTTCCATTTACCACCTACTAAATTCATCGTCAAGCTCACAGTGCAGGGATAAACCTCACCATTCAGTTTTACATAATCGCCAGCACATTCTGTTTTCATCCTAATATTATTTTAACCTATCGGTTTGGATAGTTATTGTAAAGTTAAACTGCCCCAGATACATTTGCAACTATAATAATTATAGTATGTATAATCCATTCTTAAAATCAGTAAAATGACGTATTCACAAACCGGACATTCAGTTAAGCAATCAGATAAGCCTCTTATCACCATCGTTGGGGTTTTGGGCAAACAGGGGCGAAGCGCTGCACTTACCTTATTAAAGAGCGGACTGTACCGCGTACGGGGTATAACCCGCCGTTTAGATTCGCCAGAGGCATTGGCATTGATTGATATGGGAGCAGAGCTTGTCAGTATCCCGCTCACATTAGGCTATAAAGATGCTTTTGCACACGCCTTTAAAGGTTCGTATGGAGCTTTCATCATGACGCCCAGTATTTCGCCCCCGCAAACGCATGAGATGGAGCTGGGTAAACAACTGGCAGATGCTGCCCTGCAGGCTGGGGTTCAGCATATCATATTTAGCAGTTTGGAAAATGTAGACCGTATTACAGCAGGAAAGAAATTCGCCCCACATTTTACAAAAAAAGCCAGGATCGAAGAGTATATCCGTAAGCTTCCTGTAAAAAGCTCATTTATCTATATGGCTTTTTTCTATACTAACTTGATGGAGTTTTATACGCCTTATCGGGCAGGTGATACGCTGGTGTTCCCGATTTATTTGCCTCAACATTTCCGTGCCCCATTTGTAGATCCGCTCACGGCCACCGGACCGGCTGTTTTAGAAATTTTTTCCAAGCCTGCATATTATGCCGGTAAGTCTTTGCCGGTAATTGGCGATATCATCAGCCCGCAAGAAATGGTAGATACCTTTGTCCGCGTTACTGGTCTGAAAGCTAAATACAGCCCGGCCTATACACGCGAAGCTATGTTGCAGCATTTTCCGCAATTTGGCTCAAACAAACTGTTGGTAGATGAGATCTTGGGTATGGCTGAATATGCTGTAGAGTATGGATATTTTGGCCCTGAGCGTGATGTATTATGGAGCCGGCAAACTGATCAGCATAGCCTCTCCTGGGAGCAATTTCTGATCAGTTCGGGCTGGAAGGGCGAAAAGGTTTGCTACTGATGGGCCTTTAGCCAGTCCAGGCGCCTTTGATCCGGCAGATGTTTAACCGAGAAATGGTCGAACCGTACTTCAAAGCCATCCCCATCCGGGCAGGCAGCCATCAGGCCAACCATCACCGGGGTATTATCCTGTAGCGGGGCATTGCGTGTCATTATATAATTTTTATCATCCAATGAATAAAAAATCTCTATGGCATCCAGCCGGCGAATGGCCTTTATCCAAACGAACTCCGGTGCTTTATCCAGCGGATTAACACTCCAGTCGCTTTTTTGATTTGTTACCACCGTGCTGATATTGAACTTACCGTCTACAAATTCTACCCCGGTTTTGATATAGTTTTTTTCATCTCTATATGGGAAGATGACTTGTTAAGCAGTCCATCCAGACCACCTGCAAAAGAAATACACGCTCGAATACAAATTTTTCAAACTGCTTAAATCCATCCACGCTCCTGAACGTCTGGAATATACTTTGTTCACTAGGTTAAGGGTAAAAAATGATCGGGGTAAATATATCCCGATGCAGCATCGTTTACTTTACCTCAGTAGTTGTGATGAAGGAAACATCTGGATGGCGCTTTGTCTCTATCATACCGTATACAACTATCCAGGTTTTGAGGTTCCGGAAGGAGTAATCATTAACACCCGCACCGGGAAGGCGATAGAAGAGGAGGAGAGCATACACCAAAATATACTTTCCGGCAGGGAAGAAGAAATTTTAAAGCTGATTGGTTCAGGGATGAGGAGCAAGGAAATCGCCGGTACTTTATCGCTGAGTATACATACGATTAACAGGCACCGTCAAAACATATTTCAAAAGCTCAAGGTAAAGAATGCGCTTGAAGCACGTAAGGTTGCAGCTGCTACCGGGTTAATACGTTAAACCCGGTTAACCCCATCTTATCTATTTAAGTGTTATTGAACAAGCCTTAGCACATTCTGCAAAAAGTCCGGAATATCAGAAGATTTCGTTTAAAAGAAAATGTCTATATAATCCGTCGTCTCCCCGTCGCAATTAAGCATTTGCTGCATCCGCCAGTATTGCCTTTTACCGCTTGCCTTAAAAATAGATAGACCGGTAAGTTCGCAAGGCTGACCACCATTAATAGAGTTGATCTTAGATACGATCTTTCCATTAAATTTCAGGATACTTCCCCGGTTCAAAAAAGTTCCGTTTATGGTCACGTACTCATTCTTCTTTTTATCTCTTTGTTCACCCTGGATACTATACTCATCATCACGGATCTTTTTAATAACTACCTTTCCGGGAGTGGAATTGTTAAAGCTGATCCATTGGATAGTAAAAGAATGTGATCCTTCCCTTACAGGCTTCACCTTCTCCTGAGTAAAGAAAAATGAAGTAAAAAGAGTGGCAATCAGTAAAAGGTGTTTCATCAGTAGATTTGATTTTAATAGTTTAAAAAGCCAGCATAAGCCTGTAAGTTCATAATCCTTGATCCAGGCTTATGATGGTTTTATAATAATAAATGTTATTATTTAGTCAAGCCATCTTTCTTTGCCTTTTCTAACACTTTTGCAGCACGTTCGGCACTATCCGGGTGTGAGCTCAGCATTTTTTCTGATTTACTCTTTTTAGCTCCGGATGATTTATCCATATCAGCAAACTTGTTAAAAGCACTTGCTAAAGCAGTGACTTTATAGTTATGTTGTTTCATGAAGTTATAGGCATATTCATCAGCTTCGCTTTCCTGTTTACGGCTGTATTTGCTTTCTAATATGGCATTTGCAAATGCACCCAGCTGAGTTTCTGATAATTTGGCTACTACACCTGACTGTGAAGATGCAGCATCTGTTAATGCTTCTCTTTTGTAGGCGCTTTTTACCGCATCCCGAGAATCTTTATTAGCAACATGGCCTATTTCATGGCCGATGATTCCCAACAGCTCATCATCTGTCATGATATCCATTAGTGAAGAGAAAACACGCACACTACCATCAGCGCAAGCAAATGCATTAATATCGCTTACTTTGTAAACTTTAAAATTAAGGTTTAATCCTCCTTCAGTTTGATGTTTCGCGAATAGCTTTTTAAGCCTTACGGTATAGGGATCCGCTGCTCCCGCCACAGTATTGTGAGTATCCATATACGAAACTGCTTCACTTGCCAGCTTTGCAGCATCTGCATCAGAAAACGTTACGGCTTTTACACCTTTACCTACTGCACCTATTCCTTTGGAATTCAGTTTGATTTGAGCGGATACGCCGGGAGCGGTAAAAATAATTGAGCCGAAAGCGGCTAAGAACAAGATAGATTTTTTCATCAATTCGATTGTTGAGTTATTTCTATTAAACAGAAATTCTATCGCAATTGTTTGTATCTAATGAACTTATATATATAGCGTATATGCTTTTCAATAAACAAGAGTGGGTTAAGATGAAGTTTGTTAAAGAGAAGCTCTGCAAAATGATTTTAAAAACTGTCTCGTCCTGAAATGGCCTTACGTTAATGAGTACCTCACTTTATTAAATTTGATATACAGTATACTTAATTTCATAAAAAATTGTACAACCTGAAATTTCCTGATTTTGCAAATTAGGGGCTGTATGAGAGAAAATTAGAATTAACGCACACCTGAAAATTAAAGGTTAAATTTATGTTTAAAGGGGTTAATAATTGGAAAATACGCAGTGTAAAAAGTGCTAATTTAAGCCATCAAATATAAACGGATAAGGAACATATGAAAAGAAGAACCCTGGTTAAAGCACTGGCAACGGTAATACCGTCATTGTATCTATCAAAGGCAATTGGTGCCACTACCTATATTTTGGATCCATTAGGTGCAACAGAATTTGCCAAAGTACCGTTTTTACCAACATGGGAATCTTTGAAAAACTATAAAACCCCAGATTGGTATAGGGATGCTAAATTTGGCATCTGGGCACATTGGGGCCCGCAATGTGAGCCTGAAAGAGGAGACTGGTATGCCCGTGGAATGTATCAGGAGGGGAGCGATCAATACAAATATCATATCGAAAAATATGGCCACCCCAGCGAATTCGGGTTTAAAGATGTAATCAATAAATGGAAAGCAGAAAAATGGGACCCTGATTATCTGGTTGGACTTTACAAAAAAGCAGGTGCTGAGTATTTTGTCGCATTGGCTAACCACCATGACAATTTTGACCTGTACGATAGTAAACATCAGGAATGGAATGCGGTGAAGATGGGGCCTAAAAAAGATTTGGTTGGCGGATGGGCAAAAGCAGCAAAAAAACATAAAATTCCTTTTGGGGTGAGTGTTCATGCCGCCCATGCCTGGAGCTGGTTTGAAACTGCGCAGCGCTCAGACAAAAAAGGTTTTAAAGCAGGCGTTCCGTATGATGGTAAAGTGACCAAAGCAGATGGTGCAGGTAAATGGTGGGATGGAAATGATCCACAGGATTTGTATGCGCAAAATCATCCTTTGAGCCAGGGGAGTGAAGATAATGGAACGATCCATAAGCAATGGGACTGGGCAAATGGGGTTGCACCAATCAGTAAAGCTTATTCTGATAAATTTTATGAGCGTACAATAGATCTTATTGATCAATATGAGCCAGAGCTGATTTATTTTGATGACACTGCCTTACCCCTCTGGCCGGCTACTGATGCTGGTTTAAGGATTGCTGCACACCTATATAATAAAAGTATCAAAAAGCATGGCAAACTAAAAGCAGTAATCAATGGGAAGATATTAAATACCGAACAGCGCAAAACCATGGTATGGGATATAGAAAGAGGGCAAAGCAATGAAATAGAGCCATTGCCATGGCAAACCTGTACCTGTATTGGGAGCTGGCATTACGACCGGAGGATCTTTGATAAGCACCATTATAAAAGTGCCAGAACTGTAATGCAGACGCTTGCTGATGTAGTGAGTAAAAATGGTAACCTGCTGTTAAGTGTACCGGTAAGAGGCGATGGTACCATTGATAGTGATGAAGTGGCTGTAGTAGAAGAGATAGGAGCCTGGATGGCAATTAATAAAGAAGCGATATATGGCACGCGTCCATGGAAAACCTTTGGTGAAGGCCCTGCAATAGAAAATGCAGCGCCATTAACTGCACAGGGGTTTAATGAAGGTAAAGGGAAACCTTTTGAAGCAGCAGATATTAGGTTTACTACAAAAGGTAATGCACTGTATGCAATTCCAATGATTTGGCCAGAAAATGGAAAAATAACGATCAAAAACCTGAAGACTGATGCTAAATTTTATCCGGGAAGAATTAGTAAAGTGATGCTGCTCGGGAATAATGCTGCCCTGGCCTTTACCAGGGATAACGAAGGACTTCAAATCACGCTCCCTACAGATAAACCTTTGATCTCTTATGCGTTTGCTTTAAAGATCAGTTAAGCTGAATGGTTGTTTAGAACAACACACACCACTTGGAGAAGTCTGGCTTTAATTTGCCAGGCTTTTTTTATTTCAAATCGTTAATTAGTAAAGTTTCTAACCATTTTATTTAGAAATTTGAGTACAATTCAGTTTAGAAAGTTAAACGTCCATTAAAATAAATTGCAGAGGAAAAAGATCGTAGTGTTAACAGGCGAAGATATCAGTGCAGAAAGCGGATTAAAAACTTTTAGGGATACGGACGGACTGTGGGAAACAGTAGCGTATAAACCGGATGTCTGGTACTGTTTATAAATCAAATATTCTTACGCCTTTAAATATAGTACGAGCTAAGGATGATCATCCTAGAAAAATAACTGTCTTCCAACTAAATGACGTTTCGAAGAATAGAAGCTGCTTGATTATGGAGGAATTATTATCCCATATGAATGTCGTTGTGAAGTACAGTCAATAATAATATGTTAGGTCTACAGCCTATTCCGTAATGGCACGTGTAGAACTCAATGAATTTACCTTCTGCATATCTCTTGCTGATAGACATTTCATGGTTCTTTAGGATTCAAGATCATAGGGAGGGGTATTAATTAAAACTCGCCCTGAATTCCAGCGGAGATAGCTTGGTTTTCAATTTAAATAGCTTGCTAAAAGATTGTGGATGCTCGAAGCCTAATTGATAGGCAACTTCTCCTACAGTCAACTCACTAACCGTCAATATCTCTTTTGCCTTTTCTATCAGCTTTAAATGGATATGCTGCTGGGTATTATGCCCGGTTAAGCTTCGCAGCATATCGCCTAAGTATTTTGGTGATATGTTTAGCTGTTCTGCAAGAAAATGAACGGTGGGTAATCCTAGTTTTAATGCGGTTTGGTCATTAAAATACGTATCCAGTATTTTATCCAGCTTTTCGAGCAGTGCATTGTTTAATGGTTTACGGATAATGAACTGACGCCTGTAGAAGCGCTGACTATAATTGAGCATTAATTCTATCTGTGATATCAGCACATCCTGTGTGATGTCATCTATGGCAGTTTCCAGTTCGTCGCTGATATTCTGGCTAATAGTGCGGATAATCGCTTTTTCTTTACCCGAGAGGTGCAGTGATTCATTTACCGAATAATCGAAAAAACCGTAAGATTTAATCTTGGTATCCAGCGTATAGTTTCGAAGGAAGTTAGGATGGATCAGTAACGTAAAGCCGGCTGTTGAATCTGCAGTTTCTATACCTGTAAGCGGTTGGCCGGGCGAGGTAAAAAACATTCCACCCTCTACAAAATCATAAACGGTTTGTCCGTATCTCATCCTGCAGCCTGCCGATTCATTATAGGTGATATTGTAGAAATCCATTATAAAAGGCTTTCTCAGCATTTCGGCAGTGATCTGTACTTTGCTGTAATCCAGTAGGGCTATCAGAGGATGAGACGCTTCCGGTAATCCAAAAACATGTAGCATTTCGGATATAGAATTAAATACACGCAGTTTGTTTCGATTTTCCATAATACTATATGATAAAGTATTACCGGTAAATATGATAAAAGATATTTACCGGTAATGTCATTTTTTATTCAGCTCCCAGCATCTCTTTAATACTTTTACGGAAAGCTTCATCACCATTAGCCAGGCGCTGTGCATACAGGCCTTTTGCGTCTTCACCACAAACATAACGCAGCGTATCTGTTCCATCTGTAGCCGCACCGTAAACAACTTCCGCAATTTGTTCTGCTGTAGTTACACCTTCGCCATGTTCTATCAGCGCCATAAATTTGGATGTCAAACTTTCGTAAGCCGGATGAGTAGCAAAAATAGTGCGGTCTGCTATTTCCGTTGCAACAAGGCCGGGTTCAATGGTTTTAATCCCTACGCCAACTTCACTTAGTTCATAAGACAAACTTTCACTCCATCCTTCCAGCGCCCATTTGGTAGCATTGTACATAGAACTTACCGGGAATGCCATTAGGCCGGCAGAAGATCCTGTAGTGATAAACAGCCCTGCACGTTTTTCACGGAAGTAGGGGATGAAAGCCTGGGTAACGCGGACTACACCCAGAAAGTTGGTTTCCATCTGTGCAACTACCTGTTCGTCGGTAATGGCTTCCAGCACACCTAATAAAGCATAACCGGCATTGTTAAATACCACATCAATATCTCCTAAAGCCAAAGCTTTCTGTGTAGTTTCTTTAATCTGCGCTGGATTGGTTACATCTAGTGGCAATAAAGTCACGTTATCTAAAAGGTTTAGTTCTTTCTCATTTTCTGGCTTGCGCATGGTTGCAATAACTTTCCATCCTTTATTGGCGAAAAATATCGCTGTTGCTTTACCTATCCCTGCCGAAGCACCGGTTATAAAAATTGTCTTTGTCATTTTGTATATTTTGATTAAGTCAAATCTCCGGTATAACTGTAAATACCACGTAGCGAAATCGGAGTATGTTGTAGCCAAAATGATAAGTCTACAATCCTTGTTAAAGTATGTTAAACAGACAGCCACCACTTTAAAGAGTAAAAGCAAGATTGTACTTTTAAACTATGATTAAAAATGTACTGATAATATTCTTTGTAACTTTTGTTGCTGATCAGGCAATTGCTCAGCAAGTGATCAGTGGTAAAGTTACCGACCTCAAAGGAAATCCGTTACCCTACGTGAACATAGGTATTAAAGGAGGGAAGACTGGTACAGTAAGCAATAGAGAAGGAGTGTACACTTTGACTTTCCCTGACGAATTTTTGAAAGACAGTATCACCTTCTCCTGTATTGGCTTCCAGGAGAAAGCCTATATCGGCAGTGACCTGTCAGGCAAGAAGAATATGAAGATCGTGCTGACCGAAAAAGTTGCCCTGCTGAAAGAGGTGACAGTAAGTAATGCCAAAAGAAAAACACGCAAATTAGGCATCACTGGCAGGACACCAATGATATCCATCCCTACTTCCAGCTTAAGCTCTACAGATATATTTGAGCAGGCCAGGCTGATCCACTTACCGTCGCCTGCTAAAATTCTCAATGCTAATATCTTTTTGATTTCAGATGATGCGCGTGAGGTGACGATCCGGGTAAACTTTTACGGATTTAAGAATGGACAGCCTACAGGAAGGCTGATTGAAAAGAACATCGTCAAACAGAAAGTGATTAAAAAAGGCTGGCTAACCATAGATCTCTCAGATCAGGATATCTATATCGATGAGGATTTTGTGGTGTCCTTTGAATATCTTCCTGGGAATGCAACCGATAACAAACGTATTGTTTTTGGTGCCAAACTAGGTGCTTCTGATAGCTGGTTGAGAAGTAACAGTCTCGGTGTTTGGCGCAAGAATGAATTAGGTGGGGCTACGATGTATGTCACGGCAGAGATGTAAGAATGTGCTCTATCTTGTAAGATAACGTTTTTAAGGCTAACAATCTTATTTATTCCTTTTACGGTTTCACGTAAAAGATGGCAATTTCAACCTGATATATTTGAATAGATAAAAATATCTATTCATTTATTTCTAAATCTGCATGAACGTTTACAAATTAATACTCTTAACATGTGTGTCTGCCATGTTATCAAATCTAGCTTTCGCCCAGGATGCCATTACCTGGAGTACATTTAGAAATGGAAGCAAGGTAGCCGATACGGTTTCCCTTGGTGACTATCTACCTTTAAAGGATGACGTTGTATATGTAGAAGCAGTAGTTGATCTACCAAATACTATAAAACAAGATTTATTTTCGCGAGCAAAACTGGCTATTCAAAAAACATTTACGAGTAGTAAACTAGGTACTTCGAACTACGATGCAGAGTCTGGAATCTGCAGTATCAATAACTTTTACGACATCAGTGATATGACTGCGCTAAATGCCTTTGCATCTAATCCAAGCACAGATCACTACTATTTTAACGCGTTGTTATCTATTATCGTGAAGGATGGTAAGTACAAGATTAAAATGGAAGTGCCACAATATACTTACGGGCAATCGTCAAGATATAAAACATATTCAGATTTCCAGTCGCAAAGTCTTCCACTGAGCAATATTGCCAATTCAAGGCAAAACATGAAACGCCAAAGGATGCGTGTACTAAAGACGCTCAATGATAGAATGCTGGCAACCTTCAATCTGGTTCAGAAAGAAATGGCTAAAAAGCTAGACAATGATTTTTAAGATCTTTCAGATGTGCAAATAATTATTTGCTGCAATTGCTATTAATCTCTTGAATAATGGGAAAAATTTCATTTACCATCCAATTTTTAAACGTATGAAAAGAGTAAAGAGCTTGGTATTTAATACTTTTGTTTTGGATGATCAGCAAAATCTACCGGATATTGATCTTTTGGCATTATTTATCAATGAGCCGTATAGTGAGGAAAAGGGAGCTGGGTTTACTAAGGTTGACGGCGACAAGGAGCGCATAGAGGCTACATTTATGAAGCGCAACCAAACTTACATCCAGGAATTTGATCCAGTATCACAAGACCTAACGAAAAAGCAGATCTCTGTTTACACATCAGTACCTTTTTCTATTGATCCAGCTCTAAAGTTGTTGACCGTTTTCGGAAACCAAGTACAGTTAAACAACATAAAAGCTGTGCTCCGTAATATTTCTGGTCTGAAGTATTCTTCTGAGACAATTCTCCCAAATGCAGCCGGATTTAAGAAGGTCTTGGTGGATAAGCATGTAAACTTTAGGATACATCAGATTACTATTAGACAGTTTAATTACGATAACGGTATGGTAGGTAGGTTCAGTGGTGAGATTAGCAAGCAATCTACCGCATCCGAGCTACTCGAACAATATAGCACAGGTATCGTAAAGATCACCTTTAGTATTTCTGTAGATGAGCAGGAGCTACTAGTTCAGATACTACCCAATGGCAACATAAAGTTCCTTTGTGAGGAGGAAGATTTTGATTATTATTTAGATTTTTTAAAACAACTTATTTTTTCTTAATGCCTGAAGATCAATCTGTAAATGGAGATCGTTGGAACGATCAGTTTACGAAACTCCTAGAGTCATTGCGATGGACCACCTTGGGAGATTCAAATATGGACCTAACTAATGACAGGGAAGAGGAGCATGGAGTAGACCGACTTTTCACCTATTTCAACTCTTTTATTCAGGGAAGGACAGAAGCTGTTCTATTCGAGGCAAAAAACTATTTGACAACCAGTTATAAATCTGGTAATATAGATACGTGGATAAAGACACTGGACAAAAAAATCAGTAACCTAAAGAATTCCGGTTCGTTATACGAAATGTTCCCGGCATTAGAGACGATACCTTTAAGATCCGGCTTAATTGCAATCTGGTTTTCCAATGTAGACGACTATCCCGCTTTCAGGGAGAGGTTCTTGGATTCGCTAAGAAGTGTGAAGTTGAACAGGCAAATGGGAGATTCTAATCTTATCTACGTGTTGGAGAATGATGGAATACTTCGTTTGGCCTCTTTAAGTATCGCTATTGAAGAAATTAATAAGGATAAGTATACTAAGGAGGAGTTTAGGTTCTTTTATCCCGCCGATAGTCAGCAAGTTGCTAAAAGATCGACAGAATTAGCTTTTAAATATTTTACCGCCAAATTCATTCTTGGTGAATACTTTGATATCAAAGGGGTGGAGAATAAAGTTGTCTTTTATATGGGTAGACTTGATATACCTTCCTTCGAGCGTTTGAGACAGGCGCTTTATCATGTGGGGTATCTTGATGAGGATAAGCCGCTTACAATATATACATATGAGCGCGATGATAGTGAATTCCGTAAGATCCAGCCGGAAATTCCCAAGCTGTTTAATGGCCAACAAGTAACTCTGCTTGAAATGGAACATATGAACAAATTACCCACTTTTATGAGAAAGAAATAATATGGAAAGACTAAAATATCCGGCAGAATATGAGTTAAGAGAAGTCCTGAATATGCTTAATAAGGGAGTGCTTGATGAATTCGCGCAAAGTAGGGGAATCTTTGTAACTAAGGCAAGCCAGTCGCAGCTTGCGGATGAACTCGCTAAGCAGTTCTATGACAACTACGATTTAGAGATTATCCGCTCTAAAGCATACCAGCGCTCAAGTTCACATGCTCTCTCTGGTTTTACTGTAAGTGCCAAGAAGGATTTCAGTTTAAAGAATATCTACCAAGGAATCTTTGATGGTAGCACACGGCAATTGGGCCAGATCCTTAGTGCTCCAATTTTGATAGATCCAGAAAAGGGGATCTACAAAGCGAAATTAGAATACCGCAAGATAAGACCAGGAAGAATCGAATTCTTACAGGACGAGATGACATCTTTTGAATTCCAGATGGAGCCATTGGAAAATGGAAGCTGGCAGGTTGAGGTGGACAGTAATCGCTCTACCGATATTAATGTATTACAGGTACTCTTGAAAAGCGGTATGAGTAATGACTACGAAATTGAGGAACTCGAACAAACACATCTATCTGATCAATTCTCAATTGACTTTTTTGACCAGCTTGCTTCAGCTGGGATGACCACGGAATATCGTTTCTCAGATATCAAACATCTTACGCTCAAACGCGGGACATCTGTTTCTGAGGGTGAAGACGATGATGATATCAAAGAGCTGAGCGGCGACGAACTTGTGGGAATATCGCAGGCCGTACTGGAGGGAAAGAATCTTAGAGAGAACCCGTTCGTTAAAAAGTCTGTCGAGAGCGGCTATCGATTTAATGCGATGACTTACGAATTTGAGCACATTCAGCGCGCGGAAATCCTACAACTTAAAGCGGAATTTAAAGGGCGGCCTAAAGTATTTGAAGTAAGTATAGTTAGTGCTAGCGAGAACACAGGGCCTTCTCTATCCCGACGACCAATGGAGCTTTCCGCGAAGGACAACAGAATTTTGCGATCGATATTCTGGAATAGGGCTAAGGCAATCTATCTCGAAATCACGAAATATACAAGGATAGCCAGAACTTAATCTGACACGCCCGGCAATAATGCCGGGCTTTTAAAAGGAATTCTATAACTGCTGGGGCCGGTAATGCTTCTGATTTGGGCGGTGTACTATAATTCTACTTTAGCCCCACGGTGTAGAGTTAGCATTTAAGTCAGTCGTGATCACTTAGCAGTCTTTTACTAAGTAACTTTTTAAGAACATGCTCGTTATACATCCATTCGCTCATCGGCCGTAGATCTTTTGTAGTGTCTTCTGGATTTACTCCTCTAATAGTGTAAAATTCTACTTTACCTTTAATTTTTGAATAATAAATCTTTCCAATATGCTTTCGAGTGATCAATTTTATGTTGGTTATTTTTTTTAAGTATTCAAGGCGGTAAGGATCTATTTTAACAATCGTAAAACCCGGTGCCTCTTGATAAAAGGATAATGGTAAATATTCATTTCCATTCCAATACATAGATATCGGTCTTGTAATAATGTACCAAATAATTAATCCAGATAGAACGCTTATTGCCGTCTTAGATGCAAATTTATTGAACTTAAATTTTTTGAGAATCCAGGTGATAATTCTCTGTATTGGATTATGAGGTTTCGGTTTAATGGGCGAGGGTTCGAAATCTATCAACCAGGCTAATAAATATATATTTCTTTGTTTCGTTTTAAGAATCGTGCCATTAAGAAAGTAATTTAAGGGTCTAAAAATATCTGGATCAGAATTTTTAATTTTTTGATAGTATTCTTCTTTACTATTTGACGACCCAAAAAAAGATTTAAAGATCTCTGCGACTTGCTCTGAATATCTGAGATGAAATTCATTTATACACTCCTTTTTTAGGTTTGCAGGGGTATGATTTTTCACGTTGGCAGGCAATGAACCCTCAGCTTTTCCCTTGTTGTAAGCCTGTAGTACTTCACTTTTATAATCTTCAAACGGTTTCAATTCTTTGAGAACTTTTAATTAGACATTCATTTTAAGAATACCTTGACGTATTTTTTTGCTGGTTATATATTTGATCTATAAATAGTGCAGCTTTTAAATTGCCTTGATATCAGTGCGAAGGTAGCCTTCTAGCAATATTATTACTTTACGGTTTCCCGTAATAATAGCGTTCATGAACTCTTTACTTTTGATGGTATGATCATACTTTCGCTCCCAACATACATCATATTAAATCTTTTGATTTCCCCTACTCCAAAAACTGTGTTTGTGTGTAATAATCAGCATGCCAAGAAGTATCATTATTCATCTACCTGCAAAGGACTTAATAAGTGTCAATTTAAACTTTTAAAAAGTGATGAAGTAACAGTAAGAAAACATGGTATGTCTCTATGTGCTTGGGAGCACAACAACAACAACAAATAATATTATACAAGACCAACAATTTAAGTGCCATTAATTTTAGGTAATACTGCAATAAAATCAAAAATAAATATGCCTGAAGAAACAAACCCGCCAGTGATTTCCAGTTCAACCGTTAATGATAAAATCACTTACTCCCAATTCGGTTTCCAGTCAGCTCGACGATCTGAATCACATCCTGAAGCAATTACAGGTTACTTAGAACGAGTTTATGAAAAGTTCCTGGGCGAACAAAAACTAGATGAAGAAAGCCTAAAACAGAGAATTGCAAAACTTAAGCTTGAAGTCCAACGTGAACTTGAAAGGAAAAGTGAAACCGGTGCTGATCTTGCTTCGTTCAAAACAAATAAGCAGGATAAGGAAAACGAAATTGAAGAGCTTGAATTGGAAAAGATAGAGATAAGAAATGGTGATGGAGAAACTGGGGATACAATTCCATTTGTGATTGGAGCTTTTATAACTTTAATGCTTACTCTTTATCTCTTCGTTTTTTATTCATCCTCCGGTTATTCGGCCTTTTACGGAATCAAAGCCAATACGCTCGGCTTTATTAATCCAGATGTATTTACGGATGCTTCTGACAAAGGACCGGGGGTTATTGCTTTAATTATCTTTTTTCCTGTTATATTTCTTGGTCTGGGTTTCTTGATACATGATTCCTTGGAAAAAAATAACCAACTTGTAAAAGCTAATAAGCCCAAACATTACGGCTTTATTATTTCCCTATTATCTATTACGCTTGTTACTGACGCTTTCATGGGATATAAGATATCTGAAGGAGTGTACAATAATGATTTCAATGCAGGTAGAGTCACTGATCCCTGGCACTTTGGTATGATCTATTCTGATATTACATTCTACCTGATATTAACACTTGGGTTTGTAGTTTATGTGATCTGGGGCTTTTTATTGCATTATGTACTTAGCCATCCTTATCTTAAAACAGAAAGTGAAAAGGTTAAGCTTCTCACTGAAAATATCAATGGTAAGATAGTAGAGAAACGTTTTGAACTTTCAGAACTTGTAAGAAAAATTAATACACTAGAAGGTGATATAGTTGGTTTTATGAATAGTATTGATGAAAAGCGTAAAGCAATTATAGGTTATGAAACTGGAGATTTCCCAATAAACATTGCCTCATTACGTGGCTCTGTTGGAGAGTTTATGGGTGGGTGGCAGCATTACACCCATGGAAACTGTTCTCCTCAGCAAGCAGGGGTATTGATAGACAATGCAATTACTATTCAAAATTCTTGGATCGAACACAAAGTAACAAACTTACAAACTGACAATGGAGCCACAAATCAGAACTAAGCAAAAGAAAAAGGATAAAAAGCCTCTATATATTCTAGCGGGTACACTTGTTTTTTTTGGGTTGTTCATTTTTCTTATAACTAGACCATCTACTAAATCAAAGGCAGTGAAAGAATTGGCTTCTTCATTCAATAAGAAGGACGTAGAAATGGTGTGGTATAAGTACAAATCAGATTTATACCAAAATGAAGATTTTCTGAGAGAAGTAAGAACACGACTTGCATCACTAAATTTAACTGAAGCAGATATTAAAGAATGTAAAAGTTGGCTACCACCAGCGCCAGTCAGTTTAAATATTATTGTTGTACCAGATTTGTCCAGGCGAATTATAGATATTAATAACAATCCAAATCAGGTTAATAATGATATTCAAGTTCTAAATACTATTTGGCAAACTTTCCGGAATTCTACTAAATTCAAACCTAATAGTAAAGATCATCTATCAATTGATGTTACGGATATAAATCAGGCAAAGGGACAATTTGGAACTTTTGCAAATGAACTTCAGTTTGATCTTTCGTCACTTAAAGGGAAGAATAATATTTTGTATTTCACTGAGAAGCTGGATAAACAATATTTAGATAATATTACGGCAATGTATGCTTCGGCTGTACAACAACCACTCGGGGCCGATTACAGATTCTATCTACGCAGGTATTTGGCAGGACACTTAAAAGCTAACACACTTTTTGATTCTTATAATAATAAAGTTATTTTTATAACGGATGGTTATCTCGAAGCTCAAAAACAACCCGCTGATACGAAGATTTATGGATATCAGAAACTGCTATATCCTGCAGTACAAATTGGAAACGTATTAAATATCATTAATGCAAATCAGCTTAATATACCTACGGTGGACATAGACCTTTCTAATACTGAAGTTATGGTTTGTGAAGTGAATGAAAGAAAAGCTGGAAAGGGATATGATTTTGAAATCCTTAAAACTTACTGGACTGATTGGATGACAAGAATGAATGTCAGAAAGTTTAAATTTATGGAAAGAGAGCAAGCTAGTGATCTCACAAAAAAAAGTATTGAAGAATTTATTAATAACTAATTGGCGCTTCACATGGATAAGGTTGACAAAATAAATGTTGTGATATTAAGATTTTTCGCTTCTCAGCCTGATTTGACTCAAATTCCGTCAAAGGATTTAATGCCGCAGTTCATTGCAGCTGGTATATTTGCGAGAGATTATAAAAATGGGCTGCCAATTCGTACCCTTCTAAGGGACTTAGATAGTACAGGACAGTTGTCACGAATTCCTTCAGTCTTTGCGGATAGAAAACTGAAAAACACTAATTGGTTTTTTACGAATTATCAGCAAAGTACTTCGGATGTGAAGAAAATGAGATTAAAGTAAAACCACAGGTTAAGCCGATTTCAAACACTGTTAGAAATAGCAGTGATGAGTATTATGTTCTAGATTTATGTGATCAGGTGCTAGGCAGACAATGTGAAAGGCAATATCGATTTGACTTTCTCCTGGGAGATCCAAGCCCATCAGGCAAACGTGTGAAACTTCCAGTTGATGCCTATTATTCTGATTTAAATCTAGTAATTGAATACCGGGAAATGCAACATTTCAATGAAAACAAACATTTTGATAAGCCTGATATAATAACTATTAGCGGTGTACATAGAGGTGCACAGAGAAGGCTATACGACATGCGTAGAGAAGAGATGCTTCCTCTGAATGGAATAGAGTTGTTGCTAATACCTTATTCTGCGTTTACTTGTAATTCACAGGGTAAAATCGTACGTAACTCGGAGAAAGATATAAATGTCATTACAAGATTATTGCGAAATTACATGCAAAACACAAAAGCTTAAATAATATCTATGATTTTAAAAAGCCCTATTCTGGAAGTATTGTTGGATCAGTTCAATTTAAAAGATTTTAATGAAAATGACGACCTGCACCTAGATGCTGTGAACAAACTTTCGATTCAGTCTATCGGAAATGCGGATGGTGCTTTGGCGGCAATAGCTCCTGTAGAGAAACATCCATATTTTTTTCCATTGGTAGCTAATGATAATATTAACGGCTTAATGATTGGTACCTTTCCGCCGATATCTTATTTGTGCGATGCTTTGGACTTGCCAAAATTGCATTTTGGAAAACAGAAAAGTACCCGGCCAGATTATCCCTTTTTTCATGTCAATGTTGGGGCACTTTGGAATTACACCCCAATCAATAATGGATATGGTAGCACTATTTCGAGAGACGAATGCCCCAGCGAGGTCAGAAGGGCTCTTCACAAACATTGCATTGAATATACTGATATCGTAGCCTATTTTCAAAGATCTCTGGAGGATGGTTTAAAATATACCAGCTCAGATTCATTGATGAACAATATTTCCATTAATAACGAGATTTATCCATATATCATGGGTAGTATAAATCTTAACCGGCTTTATTTTACCAACGCAAGTTTTTTTAGTACGCAAGGTAAATTGTTAGATAAGAATGGCTGTTATAGTTTGACTCAGCGTGATGCGTTTGGACTTTTCTTAAATGGGGCTCAAGACTTAGGTTATGAACTAGAAATATGTACGACCGAGAATCCTCTTAAATGGATGAATATAAACGAAGGTATTCGCCCTTCATCCTTAATAAAAGAGATTAATACATCACTCCTAAAAAAGGTACTGATATCTTTAAAATTATCAAATAATAGTGTAAGTAAGGTTTTTACTATTTATTCAGCATTAAGTCCGGCTGCGGTGAATCGTGGTATAGTAAGGGCTAACAAATGCGTGATAAAATACAGGGACAAAAATGACTTTATCACATATCTGAAAGAAAAGACATGAACTCAAGCCTGTGGATATCGATGCGTTAAGTTTTGATTCAAGGACAAACAAAAAAGATATTACTACTTTTTAATATTGAAATGTTGCTATCTGCACAGCGAACCATAGTTCGATTCCCGTTTTATGGATAAAACAACGAAAAAAACGAGGTTTACAGTTGTGCTCTAAACCGATTTGCCGGTATATCATTTTTTGCAAAAATTACTTTTATGAAAAATTCACCCTTACTTATATAAAGTTGTAATATTGAATATGAAGAAAATCGTTTTTATTTCATCCACATTTGTTGACCTTCAAAAGGAGAGAAAGAAAGTGTGGGAAACATTGGAAGAATTCCAAGTTATAGTCAAAGGGATGGAAGAGTTCGGTGCTAGAAGTTCAGACCCCCTTACTACTTGCCTATCTGAAGTTGCTCAAGCTGATATTTATGTAGGTATTATAGGTATGAGGTACGGCAGCATTGATAAGGAGACAGGTAAATCCTTTTCTCAACTGGAGTATGAAAAAGCAGTGAAAATGAAAAAAGAAATTTTGATTTACTTAATTGATACAAGTACTGCAAGTGTTATAATAGATGATATACAAAAAGAATATATATCAAATCTAGACAATTTCAAAACTGTACTTAGGGAAAAACATACGGTAGACACTTTTTCTAATGCACAGGATTTAGTTCTGAAATTAAAAAGACAATTTGCTAAATTTCTTGCACCTAAACCAGACATATTATTGAAGGACGGATATGAAAGTACGAAGGAAGTCCTTGACGACTTTTTTTTGGTACCAGCACTATATTCCGGTCGTGAGATTAAATTGAAAATCAAGTTTCTTGAGAAGCCGCAGCCGGCATCAAAAGATCTATGTTTCAACTATAATTTTGAATTTGGTAAAACTATAGTTCAAAAGATAAAAGTTTTAAAACCATTAATAGAAGTCGAAAATTTCAAATATATCCTTATCGAATCTCATCTCTTTAAACAATTTATGGGTTTGGATAAATCACTTGATTATGAAGTGTTTGCAAAAGTTCTTTTTAAACAAGATAAGGTGAAATCCTTAACTACTGATTTTAAAGATAGATTCGTTATTATTGACAATTACGAATATGACGATACCTATGATGAACCTTACATGGAAGTTCTTCGTCCCGGTGAAGGTCAGATCGCCCTGACCCTAAAAGAGATTGTTACCTTACCCATTTAATATTTGGGTGATATTTGTTTCTAGATAGATATAATATACTAATTGTCTTATTATTTATAACAATTAGTGAGTTATCGGAATCTGAAATGAAAATTATTAATGTGATTTTCATTGTAACATTTTTACTATCCATACATCCAGTTTGAATCTTATATCTCATTAAAATATTCATTACCAATTGTCTCCTTTTCATGCCCAGTTTAGCTAAAAATATAACAAAAGATCAGGTTGAGACAGCACTGTCTCATATTATTGAAAATAATATTTCTCTTAATTCTTCAACGAGATGGTATTTAAATTATGATGGCAAATTCTTCCCTCCCAAGGAAGTCGTGAGGTGGGCAGCCCGTCTTGCAGAAATTCCAGATTGGCAACAAATGACTCTAAGTGGTGGAGATAATACTAATCTTCCCTTAAAAAATCTCGGCTTTTCAATAGTAGAAAAAGATAAAAATCCATTACAACAACTTGTAGATGATTATAAAAAACACCTAACAAAAAATGGTTTAGCACAAGAGCTCTATAAATGGATATTAGTTGAGGAGTTTAAGGGGCGGCCAAAAATTGATGTAACAGATTTTAATGAGGAGATTAGGGACATTAATTTTTCCAATCTTGTTTATGGAGTTGGAATTGGGGTGATAAGAGATCTTGCAAAGCAAAAGACTGAACAGTACAGGCAGTGTTACATTGATCTTTATGACGAAAATGTTGATCTGAAGCAAAGAATTCAAAGATTCAATTTCCAAGTTGGGAATCTTTTTATAGAATTGTATCCTAATACTAATAGATCACATCACCACGACGAACGTACAATTGCAACAATTCTCACTTATCATAATCCTGAGCTCTACGGATTCTACAAGGACTCTTTTTACCAGCTGCTTTGCCAGAAAATTGGTGAAAAGCCAAAGGTCAAAAATGAAAAGTATGGCCATTATTTATCCATAATGGATGACTTTATCTCTGATTATATAGAAAGTGATATAAACCTGATTGATCATGTTAATAGTTTAAAATCAGCAAGTTCCTATGAAGATGCCAACCTACGGATTCTCGCTCAAGATATTTTTTATATGACCTTAGAAAGGCAAGCACGAAATTTTAAAAACATAGTTAACGAGGTTAGTCAAGCATTGGCAAACGACTTTGAAAAACCACCCTTTATCATTCTTCCTAAGTCATCTTTTCAGAAGCAACGGCCCTGGAACTGGGTTTCGGACGCACAAAACATACTTTCCAATGAGGTAGCACATTATGAATTGGAACAATTTACCGATAAGGGAATTGTCAATGTTTGTCTGCATTTTGAATCCTCAAAAACCAACGTATTATTCAAGAATATTATAACAGAAATATTACCCGAAGAATTAGAATGGTTTTCGTGGCAGGATGGTAAGAGTATTAGATTTATAAAGCCTATTAAGCTGTCAGAAGAGAATCTAGCGACTGAAATAATTAACAGGTTAACATATATAGACGATAAAATTGGGCCAGAGGTAAAACGAATAAAAATGGAAATAGAAAAGTCTGCCGCAACAGGTACTACACAACAGATATTGAAAAGGCCACTAAATCAAATCCTATATGGCCCTCCAGGAACAGGAAAAACTTATAATACCATTAACAAAGCACTTGAAATTATTGGAGTAGATATTCAGGGCAAAAGCAGGAAAGCTATTAAAGATCTATTTGATATAAAGGTAATGGAAGGCAGAATTGCTTTTACGACCTTTCATCAGAGTATGAGTTATGAAGACTTCGTTGAAGGTATTAAGCCTGTAGCTCCCGAAGCTGATGATAACTTTGTTAAGTATATAATAGAGAATGGACTATTTAAACGTGTTTGCATTGCTGCACAAACACCGAATTATACTGGCTTTAACAGCGCGTATCAGAGTATGATTAATTCGTTTTCTGATCAACAACAACTAACATTAAAAACACCTACAAATAAAGAATTCAATGTTTCTTTAAATTCTCAAGGTAATTTGAAATTACATACAGGGCCAGATAGGAAAAAGAATGGTGTACTAACTAAAGACAATATTGAAATTTTGCTCAACGGGCACATGGGTGCTAATGAATGGAAAGGTTACTACTCTGGAGTCATTGAGCACTTAAAATCTCACTTTAAATATTCTAATAAAACTACCACCAATGATAACAATAATTACGTACTCATCATTGATGAAATAAATAGAGGTAATGTATCGCAAATATTTGGTGAACTTATTACTTTAATAGAAGATAGTAAGCGCATAGGAAATAATGAAGCCTTGAAAGTAATGCTGCCATATAGCAAATCAGAATTTGGTATTCCTAATAACCTTTACATTGTTGGAACTATGAATACTGCAGATAGGAGTGTGGAAGCTCTGGACACAGCCTTAAGAAGACGTTTCAGTTTTGAAGAAATGCCTCCAATGCCTCATTTACTAACACCTGCTTATCGATTCTGGAATTTACTTTGGGATTCTAATAATGTAGATTGGATCGAGAAGGAATATGTAGATAGGGAAAAAAAATTATTAGATTTCCAAGGAGCAACTTCTGCATTATGGGATAAAAAAGCTGAACTATGGGAGCAATTTAAGGTAGAAGGGAAACATGAAATGCAAGTGCTAAATATATCTACTTCATATTTTACAGGTGTAGATTTATCTGAATTGTTACGTATTATAAACGATCGTATTGGTTATTTATTAGACGGTGATCATCTTATTGGTCATAGTTTTTTTATAAATGTGTATTCATGGGAACAACTCTGTGATACTTTTTACCAGAACATTATTCCGCTTTTGCAGGAGTACTTTTACGGTGACTTTGGGAAGATCGAACTCATACTTGGCGCAGGATTTATTTCAGCAGTGAGTAAAGCAGTTGTTTTTGCCGTGGGAAGTGCTGACTACGAAATGGAAGAAAAATCTACATATAGTATCAAATCTTATAAAAATGATATTGATGGATTTAAAGCTGCCATTGTCAAACTTATGCTTCAACAAGCTTCTTAATGAAAAGTCCTAAACCAATTATTGCTTTTGAACATTCTATATTGCCTTTAAAGAGGGAAGATGCCCTTTTTAAAGCATTACAACAATATTATGGTACTGGAAGTCCTTATTTTGAATTGATAAATAAGGGTATAAAATTTAAAGAATTTGTTGGAGTAATTCAGGTCGGTAATCAAGTGATAGAGGTTTTGCCGAAAGCGGATAGAAATCCTGAAAAAGAAGAGGACAAGTGGCGAAATATCCTGATAGATATGCTCCGTTCTGTAAACAAACTTAAGGCAAATTCTACTAGTGATTCTTATTTGAAAATAAAATCTAATCATATTTTAGATTTGTATTTCGAGATGTTAGTGAGTGAAGTTGAAAAGCTACTGCATGTGGGCTTAATTAAATCTTATAGAAAGATGGATTCTAATCTATTGTCATTAAAAGGAAGAATCAAATTTGCTCAACACATTAATCTAAATCAAATCCATCAAGAACGATTTTTTGTAAATCATACCACGTATGATAGGGATCACCTCTTACATAAGATTATTTACAAAACGCTCCGTATTCTAAACAGAATCAATACCAGAAAAGAACTAACAAGTAGAATTGGAAGCCTATTATTGAATTTTCCGGAGATGCCAGATCTAAAAGTAGATTCCAATCTTTTTAACAGGATTTCCTACGATAGAAAAAATATTGCTTATCAGAAATCAATTGAGATTTCAAAAATGATCCTCCTAAAATATCATCCAGACCTCAGTACGGGAAAAAATAATGTTTTGGCGCTAATGTTTAATATGAATACACTCTGGGAAGAATTCATATTAAGTACTCTCAAAAAGTCTAAAGATTTTAATTACAATCTTGGTGCCCAAACATCGAAAAATTTTTGGCAACCACAGACTGGTTATATATCTAAGATGAGACCTGATATATGGATTAAGCTTGATAGCGGCGAGCATGTGATTCTAGATACAAAATGGAAAAATTTAAATGGTTATAATCCGTCCGCTGAAGATCTGAGGCAGATGTATGTGTATCATGAATATTTCAACGCAAAAAAAGTAGCACTTGTATATCCAGGGAATCCTATAAATAATGCACACGGGAAGTTCTATCTAACTAGCGGAAAAAAAATTGGCTCTAAACAGTGTAGTGTTTTATCTATAACACCTGAAAAAAATATAAAAGATTGGCAACTGCAGATAGCTACTGAAATATCAGAGTGGATTAACGATGAACAATTTATGTAGAAATACTATGATAAATATTAGCCCTATTTGCTTAATAAAATATGATAATTTAGTATTGAACTAGCCAAATACCATGCCGTCTTCCAAGAATATATCTGGAAAATTTTAATAATTAATAAAGTATATATATAAACCTGTAAAAACAGCTATAATTATGCATTTCTCTCTTAACGATCTTCTTATTGCATTTAAAAAGGCAAAATCGGAAGTTTATCACGAAAAACTTCAAGTTGCACTACTTGCATTTCCACAATATGAAAAAGATCTGAACTATAATTTAAATGAACTTTTAAATAGACTTAACAGTGAGAATGTAGAGTTTGTTACTGCAGGCTTATTTAATAGTTATAATGGCTTTTATCCCATAGCTAAGAAAATAAATTTTGATGAGAAGCACAAGGATGAACCAAATGTATATTATTCAAGTCTAAAAAGCCGCTGGAAGGACAAACAGTCTAAAATTGATAATATAGACTTTAGAATAATAAGTAATCTGAATGTGGAATTTCATATTATTTCGTCACTTTGGATTGACCATTTTGCATATGAGTTAGAAAAAGGTCTATCCAATAATAGTTATGGCTCTAGGTTGAATGTAGCTTTTAATAAACCAGATCCCAGTGTGAGTCATTTTCGAAGTTATATTGCAGATTATCGCAAGTGGCAAAAAAAAGGATTAGACACAATTAGAGAAAAACTTAATGATGTTGATGAACTAGTAGCTGCAACGGCCGATATAAAATCTTTTTATCATCATATTGATGTTCATTTCTTATTAGGTGATAAATTTTTAAATAGTTTCTCAGGAAGACTCCGGCTCAATCCTAAACAAATATATATAAATCGTTTATTAGTAAAAGCTATCGCCTATTGGTCTCAGCATACCTACTCGGAATTATCAGACAAATCGAGATCTTCTTTTTTTACTCAAACTCATGTAGGTATTCCGATTGGGCTGTCTGCATCTAAGGTGATTGCCAACTTGGTATTAAAAGAGTTCGATGCTGCTGTTGAACAACAGTTAATGCCGTTGTATTATGGAAGGTATGTGGACGATATTTTTCTCGTAATAGGAAAAAATGACAAGATAACTAGTCGCCAGACCCTATGGGATTACCTTTCTGAGAGTATCGGTAGCCTTTCGAGAGATAGCGAAGGAAGTTATAAGTACAAATTATCTAATGGAGGAAAAACACGTATATTATTTAATAAACATAAAGAAAGGATATTTTTTTTAGATAGCAAATGTGGATTATCCATTGTTAACGAGATCGAAAATGAACTTAACGATAATTCCAGTGAGTGGCGATTATTACCTGATGCTGAAAACAATTTGGACAGATTTACAGATGAAATAATCCATGCTAATTCTGATGTTTCAGAAACAGTCAATAGCCTTAGGAAGTCAGATGGAATAAGTATTAAGCGCCTTAAATATGCACTCTTTGTTCGAAGTGCAGAGGACCTAGTTTTAACACATCCTGAATATTATTGGAAAAAAGGGGTGCAAGATTTATTTCGTATAACTGCAAATTTCATTCTTGATCCTGACATCCTCAATAACTATTTGCAATTTATGGTTAGAGTTTTTAGGATTGCGGTCTATAATTTAGATTTTAGAGCATTTGAGAATCTTTACGAATCGCTTATGGATTCTATAAATCTTATGGATGCGGATCCATTTCACGATCAAGAACCAGAGATAGGACGTTACAGAAACTATTTAATTAAAAATGTAGAACTAGCACTACTGACAGGAGGTAATTTTCAAGCTAGTTCTAAAAAAAGAGATAGCTTTAATAGTAAAATTGACAAACTAATTGGAAGATCTTACAATCTTGACCAAGTTGAATGTTTTTTCATTACGGATCTGCATTTGATACCTTTAAAAAATATCTTTGAAAACAGAAATTATGAATTAACTGAGTATTTTAAAGGTCTTTTATCAAAACCTAATTTGCGACAATTTTTATTGGCCTACAAAGAGGAAGGTGACATGGTGAGACAATCCTTAATTAAAGATAAAGTAAATGATGCACATAATATATTTAGAGAATTTGTTAATGGGATATATCTAGATGAAAATATTCCAATTGCTTTTTTCTTACCTACAAGAAAAATGAGCTATCTGGAGATAACTCGTTTTCTGGATCGTTGGCTATTTGATCAGCGAGGAATTTTCTTATCATTTCTAACACTTTATGAACTAAAGGATATTAACCTGCCAATTAATGAAAATGGAGATGTTAATCATATAATCGTTAATCACTTTCCTTGTGTGCAAGAGCCAGTTATTGCAATTACAAGTTATAAAGTACTAGACGAGAGTTGGGAGGCACATATTCAAGGTAGACTGGAACCAGATACAACCAGGCTATCTAGACTTTATAATCTTATAAATGACATCTTAATTAAGCGAGATCGAAAAATAGATTTCATCGTGCTCCCTGAACTTTCACTCCCGCATTACGCAATAAACAGGATCAGCAGACAAATTATGGGCAGTGGGATAACTTTAATTGCAGGCGCCGAATATAATATTGACAGAAGTACATCTTCTGTACAGAATCAAATGGTCTTTATTATACCAATTACTGTTGGCTCGAGAACGCATCAGGTGAGAATAATACAGGAAAAATTATTACCAGCCAGTCATGAGGCAACTGATTTGTTTCAAAAAGCTGGTTTAAAGTTAGTTCCAGTAAATATTAATAAATATATTTTTACTAAAAATGGTTTTACATTTTCTGGATTAATATGTAATGACTTCTTAAATATAGATAACCGTCAAAAATTAAGGGGCAAAATTGATGCACTTTTCTTAGTAGAATGGAATCGTGATATTGAGACCTATAATTCTTTAGTAGAATCAGCAGCAAATGATCTGCACTCTTATATTATTCAGGTTAACAATAGGCGTTACGGTGATACGAGGATACGAGCACCATTTAAAGAGGCATATCAAAGAGACGTAGCGCGTATAAGAGGTGGGCTATTAGATTATTTTGTGATATCTGCTCTCGATATAAATGCTCTAAGAGTTTTTCAAATGAATAAGGTTTCTCCATCCAAGCCCTTCAAACCTGTACCAACGGGGTTTGTTATGGATCCGAAAAGGAAGCTTAAATAATTTTAAATTTTAGTCTATATTAATGTATTAATTCTACTTACTGAAGCAGGCATTGTCTGATTTGCAAACTATTAATGCAGTAATCAGATAATGCCTGCATCGTTTATAACAAAAAATACAAACTACTTTACACACCAATCCACAACTAGTGAATAACCAAACTGATGTGGGGCAAGTGCTCTGATCCACCCGCTTCGTTTCATTCTTCCACTAAGCCACTTTGCAGATTTTTGCAGGAGTGGCATCCGATCCTGCCTGCCAAGTAAAACTTTGAGTGTATTAAACGAACATTTTATAGGATGGTCCTTCGTTTTATGCTTTATAAATAATTAAAAATACTATCGCTTAGTAAATAGAATCTATTGCCAAGATAATCAATTAATTAGTAATTTATACTCTATTATTTCATATTTTTAAACAAAATTTGAATCCTGTTTAGGATCTCCAAATGGTTAATTTAATCAAGCCACTTTTTTGGGCATTTGACGAAAAATCCTACCATCTAGTTGACAGCCTCCCTTGGCGTGATCTGGATGTTTTGTATCAATAGTTGGATCCTCAGGGTTAACATTGAATTTTTGTTTACCCCACTGTTTAAAAAAGAAAGGTACCTTATCAGTTTCACATTTAAGTTTGATATCATCAACCCATTCCTTTTTTAATGGTCTTGCCTTTACCCCAGACTCTCCACCAACAATTACCCAATGAATATTTGTTAAATCAATTGACCGAACAGCACCAATCAGTGGCTCAATAGACAAAAACTTTGTCTTAGCTGGAGTTTTTGAAAGATTACCAATTCTATAAGTGTATTCTTCATTTTCAACTGAGACACCCATCCAAATATTATCAGTCCAATTTAATTCCTTAGCGACCTCCAACAGCCTTTCTGAGCGTTTAGTAAGCACCTGATAAACATGCTGAGGCGTTTGATTCATTACAGCAAAAACTGCTTTTATAAAATCCAATGGAACTTCGGGATGAAATAAATCACTCATTGAATTTACGAATACTATTTTTGATTTTTTCCAAGTAAAGGGTGTTGATAAAGTATCTGGATGTGTCTTAATCTTAAATCCCTCATTGTATTTTTCTACTCCCATTGATTTAAGTCTTCGGGTCATCACTTCTGCATAGCAATTCTTACAGCCTGGGCTTATTTTATTACACCCAGTTACTGGATTCCATGTAAGTTCAGTCCACTCTATGTTTGATTGTGCCATATTTTTAAGTTAAGGACGTACAATAGTACTAATAAATTTAGTAAAAAAGTCGATAAAGTAAATTTATTGTTTTTTACCCAACACAAAGTATGTAAGAATTTTTCTTTTTTTATACACTGAATCATAATTCACTAGTGGTGAAGTTGAGTCGTAATTAACTTCTTTTTTTATTTTCATACTCTTCAGCACACTTGAAGCATGCGTACCAATATGCCCCTGTTCTAATGTAAAATCGTATAATTGCTTATTATTGATTAATTCTCCCATTATTATTTTCTCACGTACGTCTTCCTGAAAACGTTCAATCTTTGTAGGAGGCTTTTTGCCTGAGAATAAGTCCATTTGCCGCTTTGACGCATCGTCATCAATATCAAAGTTGGCTTGTCCATTTGTCGTATTCTTTTCCCATGCAACCGTTAAGAATTTATCTACTGCCCTAGGATGTTTAGCTCCAAATATAATTCCATGTATGTTAGGATCCTTTTTTATTGAAAAAGGGTACAATTTAAGTTTGCTCTTAATTGGCATTTTTGTTTTTAACTGGGCTAAAATATTTCTATGAATATGCTTATATGGATCTTTTTTCGCCTCCTCCATATCAATATTTAGGTGCTTTTTAAATTCATCTTTATCTCCAAACCTCCAATAATATGAAGAAGATATAAAGTATAAAAAATCAGTTGTTGTAGTTTCTTCTAACGCTAAGAAGTACTTTTCACCTGCGAATTTAACTCCATTCTGATCTAAATAAACAAGGCTCGGGTATTTATTGATCTCAGAAATCCATTTAGGGAACAAGATTTCACAGTCTTCATTAGAATAACTTATTTCAACTAAATGGTTTAATCCAGAATTATCCTCCAAAAATTTTTCACATGATTTCTTCAATAATTCAAATTTCTGCTGATGCTTTTTAGTTGGTTCATATTCATTCAAATACAAGTGAACTTTAACATTCTTTTGAAACATATTCCCCCTTTGTTCCAATATTTTTCTTAAGAATCTAATGGGACTACCAGCTACCCCATTTTTATCATAACCTGTCCCTGCAAAAAAATCGAAAATGCAAATTTTGGGCCCTGGGTTTGGTCGCATAATAAATGTTGGTAACCATGCTTGTGCATAGTTCTCAAAAATCTCAAGTTTTGTTATAGTTTCTTCGTTAAAAGGTTTACTGTGTAAATCAATAGTGCTCATTTTTAGTTTGTTGGTTATAACAAACTTAACATATCCCAAACTTAAAAGCGATAATTTATCATAAAATTTATTAACGCAGGCATCGATAAAACAAAAAAAATATCTAGTGAAATGTCCTTAGTAAGATGGATACCCTCCCCACTTGCTTAATAACTGCTGATATTTTTTGACACCATTGGATTTGGCTGGTTTGGGGTGTTTGCGCAGAAAGTTCTGATTCGAAGTGCCGTCAGAAAAGACCAAGCCCTACGAGTTTGCTCGAAAACATCTTCCCTCCTCGCTACGCTCACGAGATTTTTTTCCGGCAGAGTCTTTTCTGCCATCCCTCCTATATCAGAGGAGGTTGCTTTACAAAAAGTTAGAAATGGCTCCTAGCGAGAGGTAGAAAGCAGGGTGAACAAATAATTTTTTCAAAATGGAAACAAAAGTAAAGAATACGGACGGGCAAACTTAAAGACCGTTAAAACATGCTGAACCCAAAAATTTGTTGCAGGAAATCCCTAGAAATTAAACAGGAAGATGAAGTCGAAGAAACTAGCTTAAATACTTTCAGCGTTTCAAATTGAAAATTACCGATGCTAAAGGCAACACGTTCATCAGCAAAAATCCATTTATCATTAATCAAGTGTCCAATAGCATTAAATCACTTTACATCGATAAATTAGCAGCAGTTGAGGGACAAATTTCTTTAAACCTTTGCGCTCCAAAAGTGCTTGTTGATAGCCATTGGCATATCCTTCAGCAGCAAGGCAACTTTCCTTTTTATAATTGTGGGTATTATCTCCGTACCTAGTTGCCAATTCGATTATTTTATCCTCCAGTGATTTTTTAGTATCTGTTTATATTCCCACCATTGAAAGGATTAATGTTCTTTGAAAGCTGAAAGATGCAAGCTATCAAAAGATAAACTTTACGGCTTCCGTAAATTTACAAACCTGCAGATGCCAACCTTACTTGGCTCTTTAGAGTATTCAATATCTTTGTCTTGTAAAACGAGATTTTTTTGTTGTGAATTGTTGTATCTCCATTTTTATGTATATTTTTAACATAAATTGTTAATCAAACAACATCTAATGAAAATCAACAGACTAAAAGTGATCTTAGCCGAAAAAGAAAAAACTAGTAAATGGCTAGCTGAAAAATTAGGCAAAACAGAGGTAACTATTTCTCGTTGGTGTACCAATGAAGTGCAACCATCTCTGGAAACTTTGATAGAAATTGCCGAGTTGCTGAAAGTAGACATTAAAGAATTATTGAACTCTAGTAGGAAAAACTAATATGGTATTGAACTTTACTCCCGGACAACGAATTACTAATCGTGATGAAGATTTTGTCATCAATGATGCCATCGAGAATAACGGGAAATGGATTTTGAAAGTAGAAGGTATTTCAGAATTAGTAAAAAGTAAACGATATATTTTTGATACCAATATTGATAAGGAAATTCGTGTTTTAGACCCTAAAAAAACACAATTGGTTGCTGATATAGATTATGGCTACAGAAAAACAAAATTATTTGTAGAAAATCAAATTCGGAATTCATCTATTTACAGTAAACAAATTACGATTGCTCAAAAAGCGGCTTTCAAGTTGTCGGAATATCAACTAGAGCCTACGCTTAAAGCTTTTGAACTACCGAGACCAAGAATGCTAATTGCCGATGGCGTTGGTTTGGGGAAAACGGTAGAAGTAGGAATTTTCCTTGCAGAAATGATAAAACGCGGAAAAGGAAAACGCATTATGGTGCTGGCTTTAAAATCTATTTTATCACAATTTCAACAAGAGATATGGAATCGATTTGCCATTCCATTGGTACGATTAGATTCTGAAGGAATTTCTAAAATCAAATCAGAATTACCAGCAAATAAAAATCCTTTTGATTATTACGACAAAACAATTGTCTCCATTGATACCCTGAAAAATAATGCTAAATTTCAACATTACATTGAAAAAACAAAATGGGATATTATTGTCATCGACGAATGCCACACTGTTTCTAATTCTAGCTCTTTGCGGGGTGGCTTGGCACAACTGCTAAGTAAAAATTGCGAATCTTTGGTATTAACTTCTGCTACCCCACACAATGGTAAAAAACAAAATTTTGCAAACTTGATTAATATGATTGAGCCTTTGGCAATAAATGATGAACAAAATTACACCAAGGATGATATTCTTCCGTATTATGTACGCCGTTTCAAAAATGATATTGATGACGAAACAGTGCGTTCAAATTTCCAAGAAAGAAAAATTGTTTCTATTCATGCGGAACTAACTCAAGCCGAAAACGAGTTTCTGGAAGTGCAACAAAAAATAAAATTTGCAGCGTTAGAAGGCTTGAACCAAGAAGATGTAACCCAAGATTTGTTTGGCAGAAAAACCAAACACGGCAAGAAAAAAGATTTATTGTTTGCCATTGGCTTGTTCAAATCTTATATGTCCTCTCCCGAAGCAGCTTTGCGTTCGGTAGAAAACAGGATAAAAAAACTAAAAGAAATTACTGAGCGGGAAGAAATTGCAGAGCAAAATTTGGAAGTGCTGGAAGATTTAAAAAACAAACTGCAAACCACCG
>Ga0247816_10000108_pt1 | contig 46743 bp, 38 predicted proteins | sample UWRJL209509C1_FD_179930 | JGI IMG/M metagenome (GOLD analysis project Ga0247816, IMG submission 179930) | Plant litter microbial communities from Arlington Agricultural Research Station in Wisconsin, United States - UWRJ-L209-509C-1 | ecosystem: Environmental > Terrestrial > Plant litter >...
TACTGCTGACGACTGGAAAAAAGTTTTTGACGTTAATGTTTTTGGTGTGCAGCGTATGACCCGGGCCGTATTACCTTTTATGAAACGAGAACAACGAGGGCTGCTAATGCTCATATCAAGCCTCAGCGCAAGACTTTCGGTGCCTTTCCAGGGACCTTACAGTCCTTCCAAATGGGCTGCCGAGGCATTAGCTGAGAGCTATAAGGTAGAAGTTTCTAATCTTGGAATTGAATCCTGTATTGTTGAGCCGGGCGGATTTCCCACGCAGTTTATTGGTTCGTTGCTCCAGCCAAGCGATAAGGAGCGGTCGTTGGATTACGGCGCAATTAAAGATTTGCCAGCAGCATTATTGTCTTCCGTAAAAAGTGTATTCGAATCCAATCCTGAACAAAGCCCGGACCTAGTTTCTAATGCTGTTATTAACCTGATAAAAATGCCTCAGGGCACTCGTCCAATGCGCACTGAAGTGGACAGGATGTTCATGGGCGATCTTGTGGCCCCTTTAAACCAACAATTAGCAGAGGCTAATGAAAAAGTGTACGAGGCTTTCCAAATGGAATATTTGACAAAAGTTAAAAACTAACAGGAGGGGAATAATCAGCGTTAGTCGATTATTCCCCTTGATTTCATAATTTTAAACTATGGAAAAAACATTAGCTAAACCATCAGCAGAAGTAGTGCATTCCTGTCTAACAGACAAGTATCTGAGAAATGAGGTGATGCTGCATGAGCACTACTTTTTCAGGATTGTTTCCGGCGAGGTTAAAATCGTACTCTCTGATACTACACAGGTATATGGCGCAGGGGACACGATACTTTTGCCCCGGCGGCAGCTATCCACAGTGATCCAATATCCAAAAGACAATAAGCCTTACAACTGCATTTTGATCATATTCACTAATGAACGCCTAAAAGAATATTATTCCCGCAACCAGGCGAAAGAAAATACTGCAGCCTCAACTTATCTTAGGTCATATGAGCAGCACCCCCTACTGGAAAGTTACTTTGAATCATTGACACCTTATTTTGATTTGCAAAAACATATTCCGGAAAAGCTTTTCGATTTAAAGATTGAGGAGGCCTTAACTATTTTAAGATCAATCGATGAAAGCGTAGATGCATCATTGGCGGATTTTTCAGAACCTGGAAAAATAGACCTGGCAGAGTTCATGGAACAGAACTATATGTTCAATATGACTTTAGAAAAATTCAGCTATTTCACAGGCCGAAGCCTCACCACTTTTAAACGCGATTTTCACAATATTTATGGCACCACCCCACAGCGTTGGCTAACAGAGCGTCGTTTAAAACTAGCCCATTATCTGCTTTCTGAAAGTAAACAAAAACCGGTAGACCTTTATCGCGAAGTAGGATTTGAAAATCTGTCGCATTTCTCTTACGCTTTTAAGAAACAATATGGCTATCCGCCCAAGTCGACTTCAAATCACCTCAATCTTCGATAATTTCAATACCAAGCTCTTTAATCCGCGCAATATTATCTCTCATTTCCTTAAGCTGTTCTGGTGAGTGCCCTTGCCAGTCCTTAACTTCAGCAACTATCCTGAGAGGATCATGGGTACGGTAGGATTTAGTTGGGTTTCCCGGATATTTTTTATCTGTCAAATTAGGATCATCCTCTATATTACCTATAGGCTCAACTATATAAATTCTTTGAGGTCCACTGCCTAAAGCAAGCTCTGCTCCCCAAATAGCAGCCTCTAATGTAGCAGTGAGATAGACATATAAGGCCTTCTTTTGCTTATCGTAGTTTGAACTGTAACCCGCTTTAATCAAGTCGCAAGGTTTCAACTGGGCCTTTGTACCATGAAAAAATTGCTGCCCATCAGGTTGGGATTTTGTTTCGCTTGATTTGCTCATGTCTATCTTTTAAATGCAACTATATCCAAAAATATATAATGTAATACACTTAAAACGTGTTTATTAACTATAATTTCAAACGCACAATATGACATTTTGATCGGCGTTATCCTTACAACGAGCAGTGAATTAATGTGGTAGCGGCCCCTATAATGGTAAGGCTAAATGATAAAACAAATTATCAGCGGACATAACCGGGAAATCGACTGGCAGTTCATTTTTATCCACCTTAACAAATCCTTTTTTCTCATAAAACCGAATGGCTGCATGCAGAATATCAACAGTACCCAGGTAGAGATTTGCGATACCATTTTCGCTGCAATATTTGATTAATCCGTCCAGCAATATGGACGCGATTCCATATTCTTTTCCACGAAACTCTTTTTTCACAAACATCTTTCTGATGGCGCCGGCCTTGTCATTGAAACGCAAAAGCGCGATAGTTCCGCAAAGCTCTCCTTCAACGCTTGCGCCCCAAAAGTTTCCACCGTTAAGAATATAACAATCTTCGATGTTTAGCAGATCTGGCTGATCTGCTAAAGTAATCGGTACGCCGAACTCAAGTTGTTGAATAGGCAGTATAATATCAATTATATCTTTCGAATCTGAATTATTTAAAGTTTTGATGTTGATTACCATGGTGCAAAAATATATGGAGCAATATACGTAGTTAACTACACAACATCATAAATTATATTTTATTCAATGCCAGGCCCACTTCATAAAGGACTTTAAGAGCTTCACCGGATTGCCTCCGGACGAGTTTCGCAGGTTATTATAAATTCTAAATACTTGCCATAAAATCAACAATATCTACCCCTATCTCCGCTAAATGGGTTTCCAGCGCAAAATGTCCGGTTTCATAAAATTTAACCGTGGCCTCAGGAAGATCCTTTTTATACGCCCCGGCGCCAGCAGGAAGGAAAAACGGGTCTCTGTTTCCCCATACTGCTAACAATTTTGGCTGATAGTCCCGAAAGTATTGATGAAATTTAGGATATAAGGCTACATTGGTTCTGTAGTCTTTCAGTAAATCAAGCTGGATTTCGATGTTTCCTGGTCTATCCAGAAAATGCTGGTCAAGCGTATAACTTTCGGGGGCAATTAATGATGGATCTGCTACCCCTTCATGGTATTGGTACCAAGTGGCCTGCTGACTTACAAAATCATTTAACGAATTGCGGTTTTCAAGTGACGGGTCTTGCCAGTATTTTTGTATCGGGTTCCAGTCCAGGCTTAATCCTTCCTCGTAAGCATTGCCATTCTGGGAGATGATGCCGGTAATTTTTTCCGGATTCGCCATTGCCAGTCTGTAGCCAACTGGAGCACCGTAGTCAAAGACATAAACAGCAAAGCGATTCATTTCCAACTGATCAATAAATGATTGCATCGTATCGGCCAGGTTATCAAAAGTATAATTGAACTGATCATGATTTGGCGCATCAGAATAACCAAATCCTGGAAGGTCCGGCGCAATTACATGATATTTCTCACTTAGTATTGGAATTAAGTTCCTGAACATGTGTGACGAGGTTGGATATCCATGAAGCAAGAGGATGGTTGGCGCATCTTTAAGGCCAGCTTCACGATAAAATATATTTAAACCCTTAACATGGACATTGCGGTAATGAACTGCTGTGTTTTGCATAATTGATGAGATAATATGAATTGATATTTCTTATTTTCTTTTTTGATGTATCAAAATTAAGCATGATATTTGATTATATAAAACGATAAATAGTGATCTGTAGTATCACTATTTATGATACCATAATAATGAATACTAACGATCTAAAAATATTTGAAGCAGTTGCTGCCAGCGGAAGTTTTACCAAAGCTGCAGCAGCAATGTTTACCGTTCAGTCCAATGTGACTGCGAGAATTAAAAGCCTCGAAGAAGAATTTGGTACAGAATTATTTACCCGAACATCGCGGAAAGTTGAGTTAACAGCAGGCGGTCACACCTTGATGCAATACTGCAAACAGATTGGGCATCTTGTTGAAGAGGCTAAAAACAGCATTCAAAGTAACCACAAAGTAAACGGAAGTCTTAAAATTGGCTGCATTGAAACGACCATGGCATTGAAGGTTCCTGAGATTCTGATCCATTTTGAGGAGACCCATCCCGGAGTTGATCTTGAATTTAAGTCAGCAATGCGCAATGACTTAATTAGCGACGTACTGAATTACAAACTTGATGCAGCGTTTGTATCAGCACCCGTTGATGTTAAAGGTCTGGCGCAGATTAATATTAAAGAAGAACAGCTGGTTATTTTAAGTGCTTCAAATGGTATCAAATTGAACGCATTGCTGGCAAAGCAACCTTTAAAAATTGTGGTATTTGATGAAGGCTGTATTTTCAGGGCCAGACTCGAATCGTGGCTAAGTTCTAAAGGAATTATGCATTATAAGAGTATTGTACTAAATTCCATAGAGGGCATTATCAACTTCGTTGAGGCGGGACTAGGGATTAGCTTACTTCCGGAAGAAGTACTTTCAAAATACTATTCCGGAAGAAAGATAACCACCCATACATTGAGCAAACAATTGGGCACAATGAATACAGTATTGATTTACAGGAAAGACCTACAACAATCAAGGGCATTGAAAGCATTTATAGCCTTACACTCCCCCGCCAGCGTTCCCACATTGGAAGAAGCTATGTTTTAGTACCTACCCGTAAATAGTTTTCAGGAATTCTTTCAGCTCCAGTGGCTTTCTTCCTAATAACCTGGCAAGGTCACTGCGGTTAGTATCAAACTCGCCTTTAGCAATGGCAACACCAAAACCGGCAAAAAATCCTGCATCTCCTTCAGGAACACCTACTTTGACTAATTGTGTTATATAAGCGTCTGCATCTGGTTTTAGATACTGAACTTCCTTACCGGTGATCTCAGCAATCATTGCTGCAATTTCGGCGAATGAATATGCAGTTTCGGCTGTTATTGCATACTCCTGATTTTCGTGTCCTTCAGTAGATAGAACTACTGCTGCAGCTTCGGCCATTTCGGTCCTTGCTACAAAAGGCGTTTTTCCATCACCTGCAGGGAAGAAAATTCCAGTTTCAAGAACTTTTTCTCCCGCAAAAGCGGGTATCAGATCCGCATACAGCGTATCATTTAATAAGGTGTAAGGCATTCCACTTTCTTTCAGGAAATCTGCTGTATCGCTATGAATCTGGCTCACTAAAGGAATAACAGATTCGGTAAAGCTGTCAATATCTATGCTGGTATAAACAATTTGTTTCACCCCGTTTTCTTTTGCAGCGTTGATTACATTCTGGTGCTGTTTAAGTCTTTGGTTCAGGTCAGATGATGAAACTAACAACAACTTATCTACGCCCTTCAACGCTTCTTTTAAAGAATCGTAATTATGGTAATCCCCTATTTTAATCTGAATCCCTTTTTCTTTCAGGCCAGCTGCTTTGTTCTCATCCCGTACCAGAGCAGTAATATCACTGGCGGATATTCCTTTTTCAAGGAGTGAATTGATTGTTGCTGTTCCAAAATGGCCTGTTGCGCCTGTTATCAAAATCATAGTTTGTTCGGATAAAATGAATAATTATATTTGTTACCCAAAGAAACTAATAAAGATTTCAAAAAGTAACTTGTTACCTATTGGTAACAATGGAAATAGTGGTATGCTAAAAGTAACTAATGGAAAATAAGGATAAAAATACGGCATGTCCCGTTACAGCAACGATAGCTTTAATCGGGGGACGATGGAAAACAATAATTCTCTATATCCTTTCTGACCATACCCGGCGCTTTGGGGAAATCGCTGCACGGATGCCGACTATTTCCAGGAAAGTCCTGACGGAGCAGTTAAAGGAATTGGAAGCGGATGGACTGATCAGTAGAAAAAAGTATAAAGAAATTCCGCCACGCGTAGATTATGCACTGACGGACCTGGGCAAAAGCCTTTCGCCTATATTGAATGATATTGCCGTTTGGGGTAGGGAAAAAGTATTGGATGCAGCAAAGTAAAAGATAGATCTGTCAAATAATTTGACGATGATGCTTTCCCCAGTCTATCAAACTTTCAACAATAGGATATAACGATTGACAATACTCTGTAAGCCTATATTCTACGGTTTTCGGAAAGTCAGGGTCTTCAATTCTCACAATTAGCTTATTGAGTTCCATCAGCTTTAAATCTTTGGACAGCATAGCAAAGGTTATACCTGGTATGTAGCGTGCAATGTCACGATACCTGGATAGGCCATTGTATAAGGCTATGATAATCGGCATACGCCATTTCCCGCTTAAAACATAAAGCGCATCCTGTGCATGTGTGATCTCTTCCTGATTTTTTACAGTACAGATATATGGTTTTCCCGTAGTTTCTTTCTCGTTCATGTGCTATAGTCTGTGATAGCATTTTCAATTATGAATAATGCAGCTTTTACCTTTGCAAAGGTAAGGATAAAATAAAAAACAGAATTTCAAAGGAAACCATAAACAGATGATAACAGCAAATTATAATGGTAAGGAATATCAACAGCTACATATCAAAATCGATGATCGGGTAGCTAGTATAACTTTAGATAATGCACCAGTAAATGTATTAGGCGGCAAAATGATAAAAGAATTGACACAGGTGCTGGGTGACCTATCTGGCGATACAGCTATCAAAGTGATTGTATTTGACAGTATAAATCCTGATTTCTTTATTGCCCATGTTGATATCAATATCCTGGAAGAAAAGGATATACTGGACGAATTGGGTAAAGCTGCACCGGAAGGCTTAAATATTTTCCAGGCGGTAGGCGAAATGATCAGAAAACAGCCTCAGGTTACTATTGTAAAATTAAAAGGTATAGCCCGTGGTGGGGGTGCTGAATTTGTTGCTGCTGCTGACATGAGCTTCGCGTCCTTACAAAGAGGCAAATTAGGTCAATGTGAGGCGCTAATGGGGATAATCCCAGGTGGCGGGGCTACACAATATTTATCTTCAAAAATGACGCGGGGCAGGGTATTGGAAGTGATACTGGGAGCAAATTTATTTGATGCTGTAACGGCCGAACGTTATGGTTGGATCAATCGTGCGCTGCACCACGATGAAATTGACACTTTTGTCCAGCAATTAGCACAAAATATTGCAAACTTACCTGAAGGAGTAATAGCAGCTATGAAAAAAGTACTTCCTCCAACCAGAAACACAGCAGGCTTTCAACTAGAGCATGATGCCTGGGCGGGCTTAGCATTTACTGCAGAGACCGCAGGTATAATGACTTTAGCAATGCTACATGGGGCGCAAACAGTAGAGGGGGAACTGAAGCTCGAGCAACTGCTTAGAGGTTTGAAATAACCAGCATCAGGCAACCTTTTAAAGATTAATTTGAATGCGTATTGAAGCCGGAAAAGCTTTGAGGCCAGCAATATTGCAATAGAATGAATAGAAATTCCTGCTAGCAGATAAAATAAAAAACACAAACTCTTGCATATTGTAGTCGTGCATACTATATTTGCGACTACAACAAATTCACCTTTATGAGAAAATTAGATTTTGCCTCCGTTCAAGTAAAAGATTTAGAAGTTTCAAAAGACTTTTATACCAACAAATTAGGCTTTGAAGTAGCCGAAACGAATCCTGCTGCTTGTATTTTCAGGTACAACAAAGGTGAGGCTAGCTTTGCCATCAGGAAGCCGATAAGCGACTTAGATGGTAAGGAACCCGGAGTTGGCGTATCACTTTGGTTCGCTATCGATGGAAGTATAGAAGATTTAGAGGCAGAGCTTTTAGGAAAAAATGTTCAGTTATTGGGCCCTATTCTAAACACCCCTTTCGGGAAAGCTATTACTGCAAAAGATCCTGATGGGTACGCTATTACTTTTTTACAGTCAAATTAATATGCACTGCAGCAAAACAATCGCTATGACCGGTAACAGCGGGTCTATTTTAATAGTTGATAAATAAATTGAACTTGATTCAATTAATAAAATAGAAGATATCCATTTAGATTTGGTTTCTTTGAGATCCAACAACCCTATTTTGATTTGTTCAAAAATGATCAGCAGTGAAAAATAACGATATTGAGTTCCAATTTAAAAGCCCAGAAGATAGCCCTGGTTATCTTCTGGGTCAATTGACGTTGTTATGGCAGCGAAAACAGAAACGCGTCCTGGATCCGCTTGGTCTTACATCCACACAATTTGTACTGCTGGCTGCACTCGCCTGGCTTTCCAAGGCAAGTGACAACGTTACGCAAATCGATATTGCAAATCAAGGCAACGCAGACAGAATGATGGTATCAAAGGTGCTGCGTACGTTAGAAGAAAAGAAGTTTGTGACAAGAAAAGAGCACAAGACTGATACCCGGGCAAAAACTATTTGCTTGACCCCGTCGGGCGCTGCAATACTTCAAAAAGCACTGGTAGCGATTGAAACTGCAGATCTGGAGTTTTTTTCTCAATCTGGTGTGGATCTATCCACATTAAATACTTCGATGTCCAAACTCATCAATAAAAACAAAGAAGATCAAACAATAGTCCCTTAAAGGGATCAGTGTTAGAAACCCATCTCTACCTTATCAAGTAATATTGGAATATAACGGTCCCGGTTTGTACTGGTAATACCAGGTGTTTTTCTCGATGAAAGATTGACAATACTAAACCTTGGTGATGCCAGCCACTGCTGCACTTTGCCTGATGTTATCCCCATTGCTTTTAGGTCTTCGGCGGTGGATGGTATAAAAAATGTAGCGGTGTAAAATTTGCCCGTTTCTTTAATTGCGGGGGTGGTGGATAGCAGTGGATAGTAGTCATCAAAACCTGCCGGAGTAACCAGTTTTCCAGGAATCAGTGCACCAGTAGATTCTATAGGTATCTGTACTCCGATTCTGGCTTGATCGGTACCAGCATTAAAAGGCAACACACTTAAGGCAATTTCCTGATTGCCGACACTCTGTTCTAAAAACCTTACTTCGCCTTCAACTCTACTGGCCGCGAATGTAACTTTTAAAACTTTCAAGCCTTTTAAAGTCAGTTTATCACCGGGATATAGCTTTAGAGATGAAGCAATTGAGTCTTTCGGTAAATACGGATAAATCTTTCCCGCTTTTGTAAAGCCCACATCTGCCGCGTTTGCCAGTTGCTTGATTGCGCCATCCTTAGGATTTCCCTGCCAGTTTGCAAATGCTGTATGCAGTGCGAATTCCTGCATTGCCAGATTTGAACTCCAGGTTGTATTTTTCCAGGTTGTAAAATCGTCCGTAGTATAGGTTAAAGGCAAAATCTCCGATGCATTGCGGGGTGCTAACAGCACTTCATTTCCATTTAACCGTACAATACCTACCACACTTCTTACGTCGCCTGGTAATGCTGTCCCATTAAACTTCGCGTCCTGAAAGATAGAGGAGGACATAGAGGACTGCCCATCCCTGATTTTCATTGTAGCGGAATAATTGCCATTTTCAGAAATCAGTTCACATGCTCTGATACGGATCAAGCTTCCCTCCCATTCTGCTTTATTGGCTTGCAGTTCGCTAACAGTGGTTTCTCGTGGGGTAACTTTCCCTATACCTAACTTTTTTACCATGTCATTAGGTAAATCCTGTAAAGTTGCAGTTCCGTTTTGCCGCGTTAACGTCTGACCGAAAATATTAATTTCAAGACTATCGTTTACAAGATAACTATGATCCGTTTTTAACATTACCATAATCCCTTCCTTCCCGGTTCCTTCCTGCAGGAATAACGTTCTGGTGTTATCAATATTTTTTTGACCGGCATCTGAGATAACCACTCCCCGTATTACACCCGAGTCTTTAATTTTTACCAGCTGTTCTGTACTTAAATCTTTCACAGTGGCAATAGAAATTTGCTTTGGTGGGTTCAAAATAGTAGCGGTTCCCTTTTCTTTGTCTTTGGTGCAAGCAGTGATGAAATAACAGATAAACATCAAAAGCATGAACGTTGTAATTGGGCTAGCCGGGTGTATTTTTTTCATAAACAGGTTCTTTTAAACAGAAGATATATTTGGTTTACGTCATCCGGCCTTCCGTAGACAAGATTAACTTAACCAAGGTACGTTATTCAATAAGATATAAAAGTAACTTATTTGTGTAAAAGTAAAATATTATCAATATATGACCTACTCTATCTAAAGGTGCAGGTATTAACTCCGCGTAACATTACGCTTACAAATTGCAGAAACGTCATATCTCGAAGACGGATCAGTATAGCTGGATGCGTTGCACATGACTGGAATGTGATTGGCAGTGAGAGATACATCTGAATTCGTTATTAGCAGACATTTGTGTAATTTTGAACAGATCATCAGATATGTTAAGAAAAACACTTGCTCTGCTATTAATTTTTTGGGCTTCATTAGCTACTGCACAAATCAAATACACCTCAGAAAAAAACATTGCCTATTACACCGCTGCAGCTGCAAGCGGCGATGAGTATAAATCCTCACAATGTTTACTTGATATTTACTATCCCAAAAACGTGAAAAACTATGCAACAATAGTGTGGTTTCACGGAGGGGGAATAACTGGTGGGGCAAAAGAAATACCCCAGGCCTTGCTGGACAAGGGCTTTGCAGTTATCGGTGTTGGTTACCGGCTGTCTCCAAAAGCAAAAGCTCCGGCTTACATAGAAGATGCCGCAGCTGCTGTCGCCTGGGCATTTAAGCATATAGAACAGTATGGTGGAAGCGATAAGCAAATCTATCTCAGCGGGCATTCTGCAGGCGGTTATCTGGCCATGATGATCACACTAGACAAAAGATACTTAGCCAAGTATGATATTGATGCAAATAAAATAGCTGAGCTTATCCCGTTCAGCGGGCAGTGTATTACGCACTTTACAGTAAGGGCTGAACAGGGAATTAAAGAAACTCAGCCCACCATCGATGAGCTTGCGCCGCTTTTCTGGGTACGGCCAGACGCGCCGCCTATGCTTCTCATCACCGGTGATGCCGAACTGGAATTACTGGGCCGTTTTGAAGAGAACGCGTATATGCTTCGCATGATGAAGCTGGCCGGTCACAAAAGTACGCGCCTTTTTCAACTACAGGGATTTGACCATGGCAGTATGGCCACACCCGCATTTCCTTTATTGATTAAAGAAGTTGAAGCGCGACAAAAGCAGCTTAGGTAAAGGGTAAATTATAAAATATTCAATCTTTTAGAAGTCAATTAAAAGATTTTCTAAAGCCATTTGGTGATAAAGTGGTATGGCGTTTAAATAGCTTATTGAAAGACTGTGGATGCTCAAATCCAAGCTGATAAGCTATTTCGGCGATGGTCAAACTTGTTGAACTCAATACTTCTTTGGCTTTTTCAATTAACTTATCATGAATATGTTGTTGTGCACTTTGGCCGGTCAGTGACTTCAGCATATCGGAGAGATATCTTGGTGATACATTCAGGTAATTGGCCACTTCCAGAACTGTAGGTATGCCTCCACCTTGTGTTGCAAAATGACCTTCCAGATAGCTGTCCATTTGACTGACAAGATCATTATGAATTGCCTTTCTGGTCAAAAATTGCCTGTTATAAAACCGGTTACTGTAGTTAAGTAACAATTCAATCTGGGAGACGAGCACGTCCTGACTAAATGAATCCGTATTGTTATCCAGTTCAGAAGCTATGTTTTCAAATAGGCCTATAAGTACTTTTTTCTCTTTGTCCGAAACCAGCAGTGCCTCGTTCACAGCATAAGCGAAGAAACCATACTGATGAATATTTTTTCCCAGCTGATAATTCCGGATCAGGTCCGCATGAAAATACAAGTTGTATCCATCTTCATAACAGCTTTCCTCGGTTGACATCGTGATGACCTGATTTGGTGCGAGAAAGGCCAGTCCCCCTTCTTCAAAGTCATAATAGCCTTGCCCATATTTTACCTGACCCGCAAAATCTTCCTTGAAAGAAACTTTATAAAAATCAACCAGAAAGCTTCGGCCAGCGTTTGCACGACTGACCTTATCATTATCGTATTTTACCAGTGCCACCAAAGGATGCAATGGCTTAGGTAAACCCAGGTCCCGCATATAGACTGAAATGCTTTTAAAAACCGTCGGCTGTAGTTTAACTTTCATGATTACGCTAATTTAACATTTATCCTTTATAATCGAATGTTCAACTATTTAGTAAGCTACGCTTAAATTACGGTAAGGATAATTTTTCCCTGGATATTTCCCTGAGCGGCGCGTTCATGGGCTTTACGGGCGTCCGCAAGCGGAAATGTACTGTCGATAACTACCTGCATTGTCCCATCATCCAACAGTTTCGCAACCTCCGCCAGCTGTGCTCCGCTTGAGCGAACCTGTGTAGCTGAGACTGTGATACCCAATTCCGCCGCCTCATCAGCATCAGAAAAACCCAGGGGAAATACTGGAAATAGAGCACCACCTCTTTTGAGTGTGCGCAAAAAACGCCCTGTCGCGGCACCGCCAACAGCATCCAGAACCAAATCAAGGTCGGTTACCAAATCTTCTGCAGCAGTTTTAGTATAATCTATAAATTCGTCAACTCCAAAATCCTTCAATAATGCTTCGTGTTTACCAGATGCCACAGCTATAACATAAGCACCCTTCCATTTTGCCAGTTGCACGGCAAAGTTTCCAACACCCCCTCCTGCCCCATTAATGAGTACTCTCTTTCCTTTCAGCGGTACGGGATGATGCTGAGCTGGCTGTAGGGCGTTCGGTTCATTATGCCCCAGATCAATCAGAAACTGCCATGCTGTAAGCAGCGACATCGGTGCTCCCGCAGCTTTTACATGATCAATGGTAGCCGGTTTAAGCGCAACCTCAGACACTGGCACAGTAACATACTCAGCGTATCCCTTACTGTGACCCATCATTCCACCAGGAAAGCGCACCATTGAATACACTTCGTCGCCAATGTTAAATTCCGTAACACCTTCAGCAACTGCTTCAATAACCCCCGAAATATCTGTCCCCAGAATTAGAGGAAAATTCACCTTTGGTTGCCATTCCGGAGGTAAGGCTTTATAGCCGTCCCGCAAGTACCAGTCCGGCGGATTGATCCCAACTGCATGAACGCGAACGCGCACCTCTCCGGATTTAAGTTCTGGAACCGGTGTATCTTCATAACGTAGCACTTCAGGCCCGCCAAACTCATACTGGAGGACAGCCTTCATTATTGAGGTACTTTCTATATTGTCTGTTATGTTTTTAAACTGATCCATCTGTTATTGATTTAACTTATAAACTTCATTTAAGAATTTGACTCTTTAGGGCAGCAAACATCATAATTATCAGTTTCTCCCTTATCATCTCTTTCTTACTGGTGCAAAGTTCAATAAACATGTCAATCAAAAATTAGCCTGCATTGTAAAAAGTGTAGCCAGAAATACTTACAAGCCGGTATTATACCCCCAAACTATTTGGCACAACGGAAGCTGTAATATAAATGCCAAACCTTATATTAGTGCGCAACGGCCTTCAATCCGACAATAGAACCTACCAGTGTAACGATAAAAAACAATCTCCAAAAGGTGGCTGGCTCTTTAAATATAAATATTCCTATTAAAACCGTTCCTACAGCACCAATCCCCGTCCAAACCGCATAAGCAGTCCCCATAGGTAGCGTTTGCGTTGCTTTCATTAACAATACCATGCTGATCACCAGTGAGAGCACAAAGCCGCCATACCATGCATACATTTCGCTTCCAACCGCTTCCTTTGCTTTTCCTAAGCATGAAGTGAAGCCAACTTCAAACAGGCCGGCAATAATTAAAATAATCCAATTCATATTTATCAATTTCTGATCGCAAATATCAGGCTCGGCAAGCAGAATAGACTATATAAATGATAAATAATTAAAATTTAATGTGAAGAGATAACGTAGGGTTTAAGATATCCCACTATTTTTTTTAACGCGCTATTCATATGCCGCTCCACAGTGTTTACTGATAAATCAAGAAGCTCTGCCGTTTGCCTGTAATTAAACTCATCTTCCCTGATCAAACGGTACACCAGCTGGCATTGAGGTGGCAACGAAAGTACCGCAGCGCTGATCTGATTTTGGAATTCAGTAGTAAGCATCATATCCTCCGGTGATCTGGCTGAAAAAGCAATCAGGTCTGTACTGTCAAGATCAGTGAATGTGCCCTTCGCTGACTTCTTCAAATGACTCAGCGCAGCATTCCTCACCATCTTAAAAAGATATTGTTTCAAATCTTCAACTTCATTTAGTCTCTCTTCCATCAACCATATTTTGAGCATTGTATCAGAATAAATCTCTTCTGCAACTTCTTCTGCTAAAACCAAAGTAACTGCAAAATTGATCAATGATTGATAAAAATTAATGAATAGCTCCTTATAGGCAGATTGGCTGCGATTTATGGCTACATCATGCTGAAGTTTTAGGATATGCTCGTTTTTTAGTCGCATTTAATTACTGAAGTGTTTTTAGTTCCCTATTTTAAAATTTAACAGCACCAGCAACTTATCAGCTTTCTCAGGGAAATCTTTCTTATCTATCCTCATCATGAGGAAGGATTTAGCACCTTATTTGGCAACAGGTTGCTAAGACATCACAGGGCCTATTCCCTCAGTCTTTCTGGATAAGTCATGCAGAATTTTCTGCTGTTACAAATGTATATAAATTTAGTAGACTTTATCACTGATTTGAATTTTTATTTTGCGATGCAGCGACACGCAAAAGAACTAACACATCGAGTCTGCAGAAAGGGAGTAACGCGACCAGCCTGCAAAAGATAGTAGCAGGCTGAAAAACGAATTTATGCAGTGAGCCAGCACAGATAGACCGGAAGTGATTAACATCAAAAACCCGGTCCAGAAAGTAATTCTAAACCGGGTTGATATTATTTGTAAGAACTTGTTAAGCCAAATGTTGCGCGCTTATTGGTTAAGATACCTACTAAAAAACTCATAGATCCTCAGCATCTGATCAATCCGCTGTCTGTTATCTCCCGATCGTACCAGCTCATGACTGGCACCTGGATGCCTTACAAATTCAACAGGTTTACCCAGTACCTTCAAACTTTTATAAAACATATCGCTTTGCACAGTGCCTGTTCTTCCATCGTTTTCTCCGTGAAACATCAATAACGGAGTATTTACATTTTGAACATAGTTAACCGGCGACTGCTCTTCGAGTATCGCCCGTACTTTCGGATCCCATGGATAGCCTCCAAAATATCTGGGCACCATTCTCCATACATTTGCCTCTCCAAAAAATGTAGCGAAATTGTATACCCCACGCTGACTGCTCGCAGCCAAAAAGCGGTTATCATGACTGATGATCCAGGCGGTAAGATACCCAGCGTAAGATCCGCCGCTGATCAGCAGTTTGCTGGCATCAGCCCAGCCCAGCGCAAGGGTTTGATCTACAGAAGATAACACATCCATTGCAGGCCCCGGCCCCCAGTCGTTCAGGTTACCTCTCAGGAAAGCTTCACCATACCCATTGGATCCACGCGGATTGCCATAAACTACAGCAATACCTTTAGCACAGAAATACTGGAATTCATGCCACATGGATTCATCGCCCGGGCCCCACATCGATGCAGGGCCTCCATGCATTTCGAGTAACAGAGGATACTTTTTACCTGCCTCAAAGTTGATCGGTTTCATTACCCAATACTCCACTTCGAGCCCCTTCTCATTGACAAAAGTATATTTCTGTGGAAAGCTAAGTTGTTTATTCGCCAGCCAACCGGAGTTAAGTTCCGTCAATACCTTTGGCGCTTTTTTCATACTGATATCAGACATGAAAACCTCAGAAGGATTGCTGACTGATGATTGTACATAAACGATTTTGTTTCCATGGATATCAAAGTCGGACAAGCCGTTTTCCTCAGAACTCAGTTTGGTCACCTTCCCGGTAGCTAGTGATGCACTGAATAACGGCGAACCACCATTGCTGGATGCAGTAAAATAAACCATTTTATCATCTTCGGCAAATTTCACATCGCCCTTCGACCTGTCCAGTAAAATCTTAGTCCCCTGCGCTATGTTTGTTGCCTGTCCGGCAGTTGCCGAAAGCTTCAAAACAAAAAGCTGTGGAACATTGACCGTCCCCGGAACCGAAGTCTGGTACGCCAGCCATTTACCTGAAGCTGATACTGCAGCAACGCTGTAAGACTTGCCTGGCTCGCCCAGCAACTGTTTAAAGTCATTACCATCCGTGTTCACCGTATAGATCTGGTCTTCCATCACATTGTCAGGGTGCTGCTTTTCGTCTACTTTGGCCGACAGGATGATTTTTTGATTACTTAAAAACTTAGGGTTATTAAAGGAATAGAATCCCTTAGTCAGCTCCAGGGGCACCGCAGCAGAATCCGCATTCATAATAAAGACATGTGAAAATCGAAGTTCACTTGTAGTGGTAGTCTCATTCTGGAACTGGACGCGTGTAAGTACCTTTGCTTTTTTGTCCGCCTCATTTTTAGACAAGTACGCCCTGATCTCCTCCGGCGTTCCATTGGCATTAGCTTTTGCAGTGCTGATTTCCAGATCTTTATTAGCGGTAAACCCTGGTTTCTCATCGTTCCATGTTGGCACTGCATGGGCAGGATTAAGGTTCACATCAGCAATATATTCCTGCAATGTAAAAGATGCAGTAAACAGAATTCTTTTACCATCAGGGCTCCAAGAAGGATTGCCTGCACCATATTTAAAATTACTGATCTGATGAATTGAGCCACCAGCAACCTGCATCAGAAAAATCTGCGGTTTTCCCTTAACAATGCGCACAAAGGCAATCTTTTTGCCATCCGGACTAAATTCTGCCTGCGATGCCGGTTCTTTACCTGCAATCAGCGGCGTAGGTTTGCTGCCGTTCTTTAAGTCCAGCTTCCACAACTGATTATTGTAGCTGTAGTCGCTTGTGCTTTCTTTATCGGTTTTACCTTCTTTATCAATTTTGCTTTCTTTATCAGCTTGGCTTTCTTTATCAGGTTTGCCGTCTTTACCAGTTTTGCCTTCTTTAGCGGGTATAATGCTGTTTACAGAAAAAAGGGCAATATCCCCAGATGGAGAAATTTGAATTCCGCCGGCCCGTTTAATCAATAGAAGATCAGTTACCGCTATGCCCTCCTTCTTCTGCTGCGCACAGAGTTGAAGGGAAAGCAAGCTCGAAGTAAGTACAAATGCGTAAAATTTCATGATGTGTTTCTGTCTGATTATTTGTTTAATAGAAGGTTCATCAGGATTTCGGCCGAGACCTCCCCTTTATGTTTGATAAAGTCTCTCGGCGTATTGTCGCCAATTTCATAAACCAATGATTCAGTGCCATACTGCTTAAAAAAATAACTGAAGGCAGTAAAGGTTCCGCCACCGTTATATAATGATTTTACATTGGGCACATAACCTGGAATCTGCTCCTGCGTTTTTGTCAACCAGTCAGAGATTAGGTTTGGCATATTGCCTTTCATTTTAGGGTCTACACGGTAGTAGATATCATCTTGGGTAGAGTGAAAATCAATACTGAAAATTAGCTGGTTGCCCCTATCCGCAATCTCCTTTTTGAGAAAGTCCCTCACCGCTGATGACTCTGGTTGGTTAAATGCATCCCAGTCGCGGTTTAGGTCTATTCCACCGTCATTGTGTCTCCAGTTACCATTGTCTACACCATCCGGGTTCATCAGTGGTATCACGTAAACCAAATACTCTTTCAAAAATTTATCAGAAAGCGCTGTGCCTGCATTGAGCGTTTCTACAAATGCCTTCATGGCATATTGTCCTGTCACTTCCGGCGGGTGTTGCCTGCCGATCACCAATATCCGTTTTTTGCTCTTAGGGTTACCCATTTTTACTACAGTAAGCGGCTTACCTAACCTGCTGTATCCAATAATTTCGGCGGATGATTTAGTTTTTTTCCTCAGCTCATCCAACCAGGCATTTGCATGTTTGCTGGTAAATAGCTCCTGTGCAGCAATCCAAGTAGTATCCTTACCTACTTTCATTTTAAACTGGTACTCGCCTGGCAAAGAATCCTCTTCAAAAACCTTTTTTACATCTCCAGGTTCAACTGCGGTCCATAATTTACCGTCTTTACTTATTTTTGGCGGATAGCGGTGTCTTGACCCCTGCTGGTAGGTTAACTTTAATGTGATCACTTTTGTTGTTCCTGCCCAAACCTTAAAAGCATACCAGGGACTACTGTTAACAGGAGTGTTCTCAGAAGTGATTAACGCAGTGTAGAGCGTGTCGTTCAGCTTCACCATTCCGTTTAACCTGCCACCCTGGAAATCATTGCGAAAAAACACATCATCCCCTTTTTGGGAGAAGACACCTTTCCACTGGCGCTGAACTGGCCGACTTACAGTAGAAACACCACGTATAGGCCCTTGCCCTTTAAATACTTTAGTAGTTTGTGCTGTGCCTTGCAAAGCGACAGCAGAAGCGGCGATAGTAATCAATAATTTTAATCCTCTCTTCATCATTCCTTATTTACCCTTTGTTACTGACGCCGATCCAAGTAGTTCTTCAAGTTTTTCATGTAGTTTTTCACCACGCAGGTTTTTGCCCACAATTACACCATTGGCATCAATCAGAAAGTTTGCCGGTATAGCCCTTACCCCGTATTGTTTGGCAATCTTGCTGTTCCAGTATACAAGTTCCGAAACCTGCAGCCAGTTTAGCCCGTCATCTCTGATAGCCTTCTCCCATGATGCCTTACTCTTATCGAGCGATACACCAAAGACTGCAAATCCGCGGTCTTTATATTTTTGAAAAGCGGCTACTACATTTGGGTTTTCTTTACGGCATGGTGCGCACCATGATGCCCAAAAGTCTATCAATGTATATTTTTGATAATGATCAGAAAGTTTTACCATTTTACCTGCAGGATCAGTAGCGCTGAAATCGGGTGCTTTTTTCCCCACTGCTACCTGGTTCATTACCTCGGTGATCACCTTCAGTTGCTGCACAAAGGAAGAATTATTCAGTTTAGGGTTCAGCAGTGCAAGGTTCTCGTTGATCTGATCCGGTGTAAGCCTGTAAGCAAAATTTCTGTATAATACATAGGCCGATACCAGCGAAGAAGGGTGTGCTTTAATATATTCGCTGATATTCACATCGCGCAGCTGGCGGTAGGCATTAAATTCATCCTGCAGAACAGAACCCTTAACCAGTGTTTTACTATAGTTCCTTGTAGAATCCAGGCTTATTGAGATTGGGTTCTGATCAAGGAAAATATACATTGGCGTTTTTGAAGTGTTAATACTTAGACCATACAATTCGGGCAGCAAAATTTTGGTCTTAAACTTAAATTTTCCATGTACCACACTTGCTGAATCTACCGTAGTAAATACTTTATTGTCAAACTTCTGCAGATAAACCATGCCTGTGGTATTGTTTACATAAGTACCGTCCAGTTTCAATTCCTGAACGTTTTGTGCCTGCGCAGTACCGATGCCAAGCATCAGAGCTACAATCAAATTAAGTGTCTTTGTCATCATGATATGTATTAAATGTGAACAATTAATAACTTGGGTTCTGCACCACCACGCCACCAATTGAATTGGTAACTTCCGTAGCTGGAATTGGCCATATAAATCTATAGTCCGAATAAGCCAGCGCAGGCAACCCGATTGTGATGCTGGAATATGGTGTTGTACCGCTGTATAATGCATTGAAGTTGGTTGCGGTAAAACTGGCGACAAGTACCTTTGCCGGAATTCCAGCAGAAGTAGCAGCAGTGTTTCCTGCCAGCTGGGCGTTGTTGTACAACGGATCAACTGCAAGACGGTGAATATCTCCCCAGCGTTTCCCTTCCCCAAAGAATTCTATCCTGCGTTCGGCTAAAACAGCAATTATAAAAGCCGAAGGCGATGCAAAGCTCGCCAAGGTATATTGCTTAGCGGCAGCGGTTACAGCGCGATTACGTACGGCATTCAGGTAATTGAGTGCGGTAGCACTTACAGCATTGGTCGACCTTACCGAAGCCTCAGCCATCATCAGCAGCACTTCTGCATAGCGGATCTGTGGTGCATCATCACCCCAGCTAGCGTCCCTGTATTTATTGGTAAAGTACATCGGCTTTTTGCCGCTTGGTGCAGTAGCAGGGCTGCCGCCGGTAAAGTTAGGCTGGGCTAAAGACCTGCGTAAGTCGGCCGTGTCCCATTGCGGCAGGTTCCACAAGATTGGACTGATACCGATCAATCCCCTGGCGCCAACAGCAGTTGCATTACTGCCAAACATACTGTACATGGCCCCGCTTACGCTTCCATTGTCAGTAGCTGTATTCTCGATGGAAAATATATTCTCATTGGAAACATTGTTTGCAAATGGACCATCCGGAGTAGTGGTAAGTGACCAGCCACCGATAGGGCTGGTAAATGCAGTACCAGTACCACTAACAATCTTGTTCCCTTCAGTAAGCACGTCAGCCCATTTGCCTTCATGCAGTAATACCCGCATCTTTAGGGCTATCGCCGCTGCCTGGGTTACCCTGTAGTTTTTATATGTGGCCCTGGTAGCAGGAAGATTAGTCATGGCGTAGTTTAGATCTGCTTCAACAAAAGCATAACAAGTGGCCACCGAACTTCTTGCTATAGCATTGGCCTTCTGGATTGTGGCATCATCCTGAATAGCAAAATCCCTGATGATGACACCCAATGCAGCCCCCTGGTTGTCTGCATAGGGACGAGCAAACTCAATAAGCAGCTGATGCATAGCTAATGCCCTCAAAAACCTGCATTCTGCTATATAAGCATTGCCGGCTTCAGCAGTGAGCACACTATTGTCGATCGCTTTTTGTACACCCGCCATTACCACATTGGCCTTGTTGATCAGTGCATAACAGTTATTCCAGATGTTGTAGTTATTTGGAGAGGTACTTGTCCAGGTAGTATTATAGGTGATCTGATAAAACGATTCAAGGTTAATCGCATCCTCACCACGCAGGTCATCCTGTTCCAGGTTTGCTGCACCAAAAGTGTAACCCCGTGGGGCAAGCCCTTCAGGATAAACACCACTCTGGGCTGCGTCATAAACACCTGCCATTGCCAGTTCTATCCTGTCTGGCGTGTCATAGATGGTGACATCAGTAAATGCCGTATAGGGAACAAGATCAAGTGATTTTTTGCAGGAGCTAAGTCCTGCTACAGCGAATAATATAACGCACAGATAATATCTTTTTTTCATGTCAGTTCGAATGCTAAAAATTAAAAACCAAAATTGAAGCCCAGGGAGAAAGTTCTGAAAATCGGAACAGAGGTACCCGAACTGCCTGCCTCAGTAACAAGATCCGGATCAAGGCCGCTGAACTTGGTCCAGGTAAGCAGGTTTTGTCCCTGTACATACACCTTGGCAGAAGCCAGGTTCCCTCCGGTAATCTTTTTAAGCCATTCTTTAGTAAACGAATAAGAAAAAGTAGCCGTTTGCAGACGCAGGTAATCACCAGATTCTATCCATCTGTCACTAGGCGAAAGATTGATAAAGGACTCTTTACCGTAAGATAACTTAGGTATATCGGTAATGGTATTCGTAGGCGTCCACCTGTTCAGGATTTCCACCCCGTTGTTTTTGAACTTCTGGTTAAGTAATGTTCTGGCTTGACTGTTATCGATGACATTGCCACCAGAGAAACGTAGAAAGGTTTCGAGGCTAAAGTTTTTGTACGTAAAAATATTGTTTAATCCACCAAACCAGGTAGGTGTTGGGTTGCCAAGTGACACTTTATCGGCATCGGTCATTGTGGTTACTTCACCCAGAGTCCCGTCTTGTTTTGAAGTAGCATAGTAATATCTTTGATCAGCAATATTGCCCTGAACTAACCTGCCGTCTTCTTTGTAATACATCGGATTTCCGTTAGCTTCATTTACACCAGCATAACGGTATCCAATACGGCTATACAAAGGAAGTCCTTCTGCAATAAGATAGGTACTCCCGTTGATTGCCCTTCCTTCATAGAGGCTGGTCACCTTGTTTTTCACCTTACTAAAATTTGCACTGATGTTCCAGCTAAAGTTTTCATTTCTAATGGCATCCGCGGTCACACTCAGTTCAAATCCACGATTAACCATCGCACCTATATTTCGCGATACCGAATTGCCTGGTATACCGAAGGAATTGGGATAAACCACGTCCATCACTAAACCGTCAATGCTGTTTTTAAACCAGTCAAATGTTAGGCTTATCCGGTTATTTAACAGTCCGGCGTCAAACCCTGCATCAATTTTCTTGCTGGTCTCCCACTGCAGGGACGAGTTCCCTACATTGGTGATGCTGATCCCGTTAACAGAGCCATAAGGACTGGCACCATAAGTACTCAGGTAAGGGAATCCGGTAAGGGCATTACCCACTTTTCCGTAACTGCTGCGCAGTTTAAGGGTTGGGATCAATTTGCCCAGGCTTGATTCCCTCCAGAAGTTTTCGTCCGATAAACGCCATCCTACAGAAACCCCAGGAAAAGTGCCATACCTGTTTGCATCTGCAAGGGACGACAATCCATCACGTCTCATTGTTAGGCCAATCAGGTATTTCCCCGCGAAGTCGTAGTTCAGGCGTCCGAAGTATGAAGTAAAGCTGCTTTCTGTATAACTACCGCCCGAAAGCTGAGTAGTATAAGATCCCGTGATCAGGTTTTTAGACTGGAAGAAGTTGTTTGAAAATCCCGATCCACCTGCCATATCAAGGGTATAGTAGCTTTTTTGAAGCTCCGTTCCCGCAGTTACTGTAATACCGTGCTGTCCAAACTTTCTGTTATAAGTAAAATAGTTCTGCAGGTTATATCTGGAGCGGTTGATATTAGTGTTTTTTACCAGTCCATTGTAGCTGTAACCATCTCCATGACGCGCATCAAGGGAGTAAAAATCGTTAGCAAGTTCTATATCCACGCCTGCCTGCGTACGGAAGGTAAATCCTTTAAAAAGGCTAAGCTCTGCGTAGGTGGTATTAAGGATCCGATACTTTTCTACATTGTATTTATCGTTATTCAACGAGAAAAGAATATTTGGAAAGGCATCATCTATTGTCTGCAGGTTTGGGCCTGCGCCAAGCGATTTACCATCGCCAGAAAGATTGTATCCTGTGGCACTGCCCGCGTCGTACGGATTAACGTTAGGCAATGCAATTAATGAATTGGAAATCACGCTTGACAAACCTGAATCATTGTTGATACCCACGTTTTTCACCCGGCTTACGCTGGTGCTGGTACCTATCTTGATAAACTTATTAAACACATGGTCTACGTTGGCACGGATAGCGTATCTCGACGTACTGTTCAGGTTTACCGAACCTTGCTGGTTCAGGTAGTTGCCAGAGAAAAAGTAGTTGGTTTTCTCAGTAGCGCCACTGATGCTCACATTATGATTTTGTGAAAAAGCATTGTGATTGTATATCAGTGACTGCCAGTCGGTATCTGTACCCGCGGCATCCAGCCGTGCAGGATTGGTATTATCACCGTTGTTTGCATATTTCTCATTCGCAATCGTCACAAATTGTTCCGCATTCAGCAACTTCACCGTTTTAACCGGGTTAGAAATAGATAAATACGTATCATAAGTGATTTTAGGGGCACCTTTCACACCACGTTTGGTGGTGATGAGGATCACGCCATTTGCAGCCCTCGATCCGTAAATTGCAGAAGCAGCACCGTCCTTAAGCACATCCATAGAAGCAATATCATTGGGGTTAATATCTGCTAGCGCATTAGTAGTGGTGTTCCCTCCAACGTCACCAGAAGATACGGGTACTCCATCAATCACAATAAGCGGATCGCGGTCATTGTTGATTGAACTGATTCCCCTGATCCGGATTCTTGGATTGGAGTTGGTGGTTCCGCTGTTTACGGTCACCTGCACCCCAGCCGCACGTCCTGCCAGTTGCTGATCAACACTTGTGGTAGAGAGGTTGGCCACACTGCCCATGTCTATTTTAGCAACAGAGCCAGTAACAGAGCGTGCCGACTGTGTTCCATAGCCCATTACGACAACCTCATTTAATTTATTGTTTTCCGGAACCAGTTTTATGGTCATATTGCCCTGATTATTTACCGGCACAATTCTGGTTACAAATCCTACAAAGGATACGGTGAGTGATACATTTGGGTTAGATACTGAAACCCTGAAATTACCGTTTACATCCGTTACTGCTTTGGCACCTCCGTCTTTTGTTTCTACGATGGTGGCCCCAATAATAGGAAGGTTATCTTCATCAATTACTTTTCCGGTTACGGGAAATTTATCCTGTTCTGACGCTCCTGATGCGCCCTGATTTGCACTTTTAATAACGATGACATTCTTACCTACAGCCTGATAGGTTAAGGGAAGATTTCCCAAAAGCTGCTGCAGTACATCAGAAAGTTCTGCATTTTTCACCCTGATGTTCACTACTTTTTTAAAGGGTACAACCTCGTTGTTGTAGATGAAACGATAATTTGTTTTTTGTTCGATGACCTTAATGGCATCGCCCAGTGTGGATTTTTCAAGATCCAGTGATACCTTGGTTTGTGAAAATACTGTTGCACCGGCCTGTAAGCTGATGCACACAAGCAAAAATAGGATTTTCATTTTGATGATAAAAAAAAGGTACTTACCTGTGAGGAATTCTTGACTAAATAGTCTAGGTATCTTCATACAATTAGTTTAAATGTTAGTAAAGGTTAATTGGTTCTCTGTAGCCAGGGGTGCGCTGTGGTTCTAATAATTATCCCGGAAATGCGTCAACATCAACGAAACATCACTTTGATGGCACCTAAAATTTGAGGGTTATTTTTTTTCCATATGTAGTGTGGTTAAAGGGTTTACTTAATTTCATTACGTTTAATATCTGATCAAGGTTTTCCTCTTCAAAAATCCCCGTGAATCGGTAATCCATGAGTTCCTTGTTTTCAAAATCTATCTCTACGTTGAACCTGCGCTGAAGTGTACTGCAGATATCTGCCAGCCTGGTGTCCGTAAAAGCTATTCGATTGCTGAGCCATGCTGTCTCTACAAATAATTTTTCCTTGTTTACCGGGTTAAGGTTTTCAAGTTTGATTTTCGAATCCTTTTTACCCGAGCTCTTTTCAAATTGCGATTGGTCTTTGCTTACGGTTAGCTTTTCATTAGGGCGGAGAATAATGGTTTCCTGTGGACGGTCTGTGAAGTTCACCTCTATCCTGCCCCTGATAAGAGAGGTTTCAATTGTTGGATCTTCGGGATAACTCTTAACATTGAAAGCTGTACCGAGCACCTTGATATTAATTTTGTTTGTATGTATAATGAAAGGATGGTCAGGATCCTTTTTCACGTCAAAAAATGCTTCACCGGATAGCCATACTTCGCGGGTTTTTCCCTTGAAATTGTCGCTGTACTGGAGCTTGCTTTGTGAATTGACCCATACTGTCGTGCCATCTGGCAGGGTTACATTTGTACGTGAACCGCGTTTGGTAGAAACTACACTTAGCTGAGCGGGCTTAACATCCTGCAATACATATTTGTATGTTCCCAGCCCAGTGATGATAAGGAGAATTGTAGTTGCTGCTATGAGTATTTTACCCCTCAGCCTTGGAAAACGCTTATAGGAGGGTGTAGATATGTTGCTGTTATTTATTATTGTATTACTGCTCTCATTGTACAATTGCATTTTTAGAGAATGCAACGCGAAGGCTTGTTCAGCCTTCAGGTCGTCTTCCGGAGTACTCAGCTCCTGCTTGTCAGTAAGTTCATTGTATATTGCCAACCATTCCGGATTTGACGCAGTAAAATCATCTAGCTGACGGATTTCTTCCCTGCTTGCTTCCCCGGCCAATAGCTTACTCAATAATTGTAAAAACAGATTTTCTGACATGGGTTGATGCTTGTGATATGATACAAGACATCATTTTTTTAGAAAACCACCAGTCTGATTGAAAATTTATTTTGAAGAGATGATGTAGGGTTTGAGATGGCCAACAATCTTCTTCATTGCACTGTTCATATGACGTTCAACAGTGTTTAGCGAAAGATCAAGGATCTCTGCAGTTTGACGGTAATTAAATTCTTCCTCCTTGATGAGGCGGTAAACCAGCTGGCATTTAGGCGGCAACGCATTGACAGCTTCGCTGATTTTACGCTGAAATTCGTTATTGAGCATCTTTTCTTCGGGAGACGGCGATGAAAATGAAAGCATATCAATACTATCCAGATCTATAAATCTGTTTTTAGCTGCCTTAGTAAGATGATTCAAAGCGGAATTCTTGGTAACCTTGAAAAGGTATTGTCTCAAATCCTGAATATTACTAAGCTTATCCTCCATTAGCCATATCTTGAGCATCGTATCAGAATAGATTTCTTCAGCAACTTCTTCAGATAAAACTATACTCGTTGCAAAACGAATCATAGACTGATGAAAAAGCAGAAAAAGCTTTCTATATGCAGATTCATCGCGGCTTAATGCAATATCCTGCTGAAGTTTACTGATATAATACTTATTAATTGACAAATTGTGTTTAATTTTATTTTTATAATGATCAAACAACCAAAAAACAGCTCATAACTCTTTGAGTTCATCCACAATGTAAGGAAATACTTGACATTTTTTCTTTATTTTTAACGTTTACTTGTGAATTTAATATTCATTACACAAATTCATTGGAAATTATTAAAATAAGTCATTATTCGACAAAAAATACCTCAGTAAAAGATTTGATACTTCCCGCCTATCGATACATCCGCTGGATGAGCTCTAATGTATAATTAACTATCTTTGTAATAAATGATTAATAACGGTTTTGAGTTCTCTGTAGCCAGGGTACAAAATGGGTTAATTATTTTAGCGGGGAATGCGTCAACATTCCCCGCATCATAATACAAAATTGCAGGCACCACTCATATCTCTGACTGAGTAGTTTTAAACCTGATCGCCAGCTTTATTTGAATCTGTTAAACAACCGATTGATTCTCGCAAACTAATACATGCAGTAGTGGTTAACTTTGCTTTATAAACACAACAAAATATCTAATGAACTTATCAAACAACAAAATTCTAATCACAGGTGGTGCAAGTGGCATCGGCTTAGGTCTCGCAGAGAGGTTTCTCAAGGATAACAATACTGTAATTATATGCGGGCGACGCGAAGATGTACTCAACGAAGTGGCCGCTAAATCTCCTTCTGTAATCACAAAGGTGTGCGACTTATCTACAGAGGCGGAAAGAATTGCGCTATATGATTGGGTAGCAGAAAACCACAGTGACTTAAATGTACTGGTGAACAACGCCGGAATCCAAAACTGGATGAATGTGTCTGACGACGACTTTTACCAGAAGGCAAGTGCGGAGGTGACAACAAACATATTGGCTCCCGTTCACCTCACCAACCTGTTCATTGCGCTTGAATCCTTAAATACAATCATTAATGTGACTTCAGGATTGTCATTTGTTCAGCTGGCAAAAGTGCCAGTTTATTGCGCTACAAAAGCATTCTTCCATTCCTTTACTCAATCGTTGCGGTATCAACTGAAATCAAGAAATATAGAAGTGATTGAAATGATCCCTCCAGCATTGAATACCGATTTGGGTGGAAAAGGCCTACATGACGGACAGCCAGCAGTAAGTGATTTCGTTGAATCCGTTTTTGAGCAGATGAAGGCAGGAAAGCAGGAATTAACTTTTGGATTTAGTGAAGTAATGGCAAATGCAGATCCACTCACAATAACGGCGACATTTAATAAAATGAACCCATAAATAAATGGTAAGGGTTTAAATTAGTACTCCGTTACCTTGCGGAGTACTAAATGTAGTCTAAGATCAGCAGATTAGTAATAACCTCTTCTGCCCATATTTCTCTTTTGGTGCACGATGAATACAGGGAGGAACTGGACTTTCCGGATGATCAATCGCCAATCTCCATAAGTGACCTAAGCCTAGGCTTATTGGCCGTGCATTGGATTTGGCCTGGTAGTGTAGATCAAAAAAATTTTCAGTTAAAAAAGATTCAAAATCTTCCTCTGTTTCATCGTATAGTTTTTTGAGTTCAGCACGTATTTCCGGAACAAGCACTTTCTTGATGGCCTGCGAATTCGGTAATACATCACTTGACTCACCATAATAAGTGCATAAAAAAGTATCGGTTGGTATTGGAGAGCGGTCTACATGAAAAGAATAAACATCGGTTGGAAAGAACGGGAAGGCATCATCACGATCATATTGGTTGATTACATTGAGCAATGGCGAAGCGCCATGAGCAGTTAATAACTGCAAGTCATTTAAGAGAATTTCGCGGGCAAGTTGTCCTTGTTCAGTCAATTGAAGTTCACGAAGTTCAGCTTCATCAATTACGGTAATATTTCCGTTCAGCTCCACCTTTTCAACAATTTCAAAAAAATCACCCGCTAATTTGCGGACCCATGCCATCGCATTTACATCTCCATTAAATGGTGTAGAAACAAGATCCTGAAAATTTGTAACACAATGAATTTGATTCTCAGCGTAAGATAAATCTATCATAATTGCAATATAAAACCATTTCCCAACAAAATATTGTAAATTTTACTTAAGTAGTCGACTTCACTGTATGCGCTTGCAGCTCGTTCCTCAACTTCTCCTGCAGGTCAGTAATTGTCTTCTTCTTATTTTTTTTAATCCCGGTAAGCAATGATGTAGGCCCGCCGTCCGGATTGTATGTTGATCCCCAGGTAAGAAACTCCACCATGAAAGGCACAAGCTCAATACCCTTCTCAGTTAGCAGGTACAGGAATTTCGAAGCATTTTTGGGTGAAGTTATTTTGGAAACAACACCTTCGTTCAAAAGTGTATTTAGTTTTTCGGTCAGTACAGCCGTAGATATTTTCTCTGCCGATGCGCGAAACTCCAGAAAGGAATTTTTTCCGTTAAACATCAAATCCCGTAAGAGCAACAGCATCCATTTATCACCGAAAATTTCAACCGAGTAATTAATGGGGCATGTTGATCTTCTCTCCTCTGTTTTCATAATGTCATAAATAAAAGTAGTTTGTTTTACAAACTACTTTTCTATACATTTGTAGTTCATAAAACAGACTACAAAAATAGCTAAAATATAATTATGGATTTCAAAAATAAAAACGTCGTTATCACAGGTGGAACCTCTGGTATAGGACTAGCAACAGCAAAAGCATTTATCAGCGCAGGTGCAAATGTTTTAATCACAGGCAGAAATGCAGGCAACCTGCAAAAAGCAAGTGCAGAAATAAACAGTCCGAACCTAACTACGATAGTAGCGGACACGTCCAAACTGGAAGAAATTTTAATTCTGGAAAAAGCAGTTGCAGAAAGTGGAAACAAATTAGATGTCCTTTTCCTGAACGCCGGGATTGGCACATTTGAACCAATAGAGCAGGTAACTGAGGCAAATTTTGATGCACAATTCAATACCAATGTAAAGGGGCATTTTTTCACATTGCAAAAATTAATTCCTCACCTGGTTGACGGAGCATCAGTAGTGTTCACTTCTTCAACGGTAGCTACAGCTGCAAATTTGGGAACCAGCATATATTCTGCAACCAAAGGAGCATTGAACAAAATTGCGCAAATTGCAGCAAATGAACTTGCTGGAAGAAAAATACGCGTAAATATTGTTAGTCCGGGACCGATAGCTACACCGGGTTTAGATACCGTGGCACATGCAGATGCAAAAGATTATTTAGCCAGCGCTACAGCCCTGCAACGACTTGGTGATCCCAAGGAAATTGCAAACACGGTATTGTTCCTGTCTTCTGATGCTGCAAGTTTTATTACAGGAACAGAGATCAAAGCAGATGGTGGTTACCTTAACTACGCTTTAAAATAATCTGAATTTTCAGATCCTGATTTAAAAATCCAACGTCCTTGAATCTTACTTTCAGGGAGGTTGGATTTTTTATAATTAATGTATTTCTCATCCTACCAATCCATTTAACGGATGCGATAAATATCTGACTTAATGAGACAGGCACAGCATCAAAATAATTTTAATATATTTACTTTGACCTTATATTAATCTTAAAATGCTGACACTTTGCAAACGGATATCTGGCCCAATTAAATATCATACAACACTTCCCCTAACCTTGTTCGTTTTGCTTACAGTTATCCTACTGTTTCCGTCAGCAACAACCTTTGCCCAAAAAGCTAAACTACCCACAAAATGGACAGAAGCAGCACTGTCTGCGGATGTTCCACTAAACGAATACCCAAGGCCCCAGCTTCAGCGCAGCGAATGGCTTTGCCTCAACGGTACATGGAATTATCAGGGCGGCAAATCAATCACCTCCGCCTTAAACCCGACAAAGCCACTCACCTTTACACAAAACTCAGAAAAGATTCGCATCCCCTATTGCCCTGAATCGGTACTATCAGGAATAGAGCGAAAGCAAGAGATCAACATGTGGTATCAACGTAATTTTACGATACCCGCTTCATGGAAAAACAAAGAAGTTATCCTTCATTTTGATGCCGTGGACTATAATGCTACAGTATTTGTAAACGGAACAAAAGCCATCAATCACTCCGGAGGTTATGACGGATTTTCAGTAAATATCACGTCACTGCTGCAGAAAGGATCAAATAGCCTTGTTGTTGCCGCACATGATCTAAACGATGGCCGTACCCCTTCTGGTAAAAACGGACCACGTGGTGACTATACCTTTAGCTCCGGTATATGGCAGACGGTATGGCTGGAACCAGTGAATAAAGCTTATATCAAAAACATTAGCATTCTGCCAGACCTTGCAGGCAGGCGTATAAAGATCCAGGTAAACACTTCTTTGCTTTCCCAGTTATCTGTAACAGTGCTTGATGGGAAAAAGGAAATTGCAGAAATAGAGGAAAATGCTAATACCGCTATTAACATACCTATTAACGAGCCAAAAGCCTGGTCGCCCGACTTACCATTTTTGTATGATTTAAAAATCACGCTTAAATCAGCCAGCGGAATAATTACAGATGAGATACTAAGCTATTTTGGGATGCGGGATGTGGCTCTAGGTAAAGTGAAAGGTGTGGTCCGCCCTTTGCTCAATGGCAAGTTCATTATGCAGGTGGGTTTGCTTGATCAAGGCTACTGGCCGGATGGAATATTAACTGCGCCTACCGAAGAAGCATTAAAATCAGATATTGAGTTTTCAAAGAAAGCAGGCTACAATCTGATACGGAAGCATATGAAAACGGAACCGCAGCGCTTTTACTATTGGGCAGATAAACTCGGAATACTGGTATGGCAGGACATGCCTGCGATTTGGTATCCCGATGTAGATACACTCAATACGAGGAAAGCGTTTAGACAGGAACTTAAACGACTGATAGACGATCATTACAATTCACCTTCCATTATTACCTGGGTGCCATTTAATGAGAACTGGGGTGCCTTTGATGTCAAAAACATTACTGATTGGGTAAAAAAATATGATCCGTCACGACTTGTTAACGGAAATTCAGGATTCAATAACAACCCCAGTTATCAGAAAGCATATGGAGATCCTAAAAACGGAGATTTTGTAGATACCCATATTTATGTAGGTCCATATAAAGCTTCTGAGCCGGATGGAAAGCGGGCCGCATCTCTGGGCGAATTTGGAGGAGTTGGTCTGTTTGTAAGGGAACATATGTGGCCGGTAGAAAACAATGCTTACGATTATGAACCGACCAAATCAACTCTTACAGACAGATATATCATGTTGCTGAACCAGGTAGAACAACTGATGCGCTACAGGGGGCTGAGTGTTGCTGTTTATACGCAGACAACTGATGTTGAACATGAAATAAATGGTGTACTTACTTATGACCGTAAGGTTGAAAAAATGGATATAGAAAGGATACGCGAAGTAAATCAGAATGTTATTGAAGCGGGTATGATACTCAATCGGGAGGAGTAAACAATTGTTCTTCACCTTTCACTTCAATTCACATAACTGATTCATATGATCTGTGGGTCAAAAAAATACTATTAGCAATAATTTACCAATTCCCCTCCTATTCTGTATATATTCGTATCCTTACAAAGTATGGTACAGCTTACCCATTTATCGGATGATGAACTTCTCTTGCTACTTAAAAAGGAAGATAGTTTTGCGTTTTCTGAACTTTACAACCGCTATTGGGAGAAGATGGTTTCTTATGCAGTACGGTTAACGAAGTCAGATGATGAATCAGCTGATATCGTGCAGGAAATCTTTGTATCCCTGTGGAATCGGAAACAAAATTTATCTATTAAAGGTACTCTCGCCTCCTACCTTATTAAGAGTACAAGAAACCTCAGCTTGCGCTATCTCGAAAGACATATTGATACCACTGACTTTATCGATAAGCTTACTGAACATATTGTAGATAACAGTCAAAATATTGAAGACCACATCTCACTAAGGGAATTGCAGGAACATATTGACCTTGGAATATCAAAACTGCCGAAAAAAATGCAGGAAGTTTATATTTTGAGTAGAGATGAACAATTATCCCACCGCGAAATCTCCGAAAGACTGGGCATTGCCGAGGGAACTGTTAAAAAACAAATCAGCAACGCACTTAAAATCATCTCAGAGTCAATCAATGGTAAGCTTTCTATGGCAATGGCAGCTTTATTTATAGAACTTTTAAAATAATTCCATTTTTTATCAAAATACATCTACCACCAAAGCCCGTTTTTCGGAATAGCTGTATGTAGGGCCTTTCAACTTATTCTTTATTCCTTATGAAAACCGATCAAACGAAAAAAATATTTAAAAAATATATAGCCGGAAATGCAAGCCCGAAAGAGGCTTATCTGGTTAATTCGTTTTTAGAACAGGAGCTTTCATCCAACTCATGGGATCTCCCGGCAGAGCAAAAGGAGACATTCAAACTACGTTTGAAACAGCGTATCGATCAGCAATTGCTGGATCAGCCTGAGGCCAATAATATCGTTGAACCTGAAATCAAACCGAAATTTAAACTCAGGAGGCTATGGACAGTTTCGGCGGCGGCAGCGGTAATCGCTTTTTTTGCACTCATCGGATTGTATACTGTAAAAAGAAACAACGACGACATTAATGTACGTTACGCAAACGATGTGGCACCGGGCGGTAACCATGCTATCCTAACTCTGGCAAACGGTAGAAAGATTGATCTTAGTGGCAGCAAAACTGGCGAACTGGCCAAGGTAAATGGAACAACTGTCAAAAAAGCTGCGAACGGACTGCTGATTTTCAATGTTAAAGATGCGGACACAAAAAGCGATGGACAGTTGGAGCAATTCAATACTATTGAAACACCCGTGGGCGGACAATTCCAGGTAAACTTGCCCGATGGAACACAGGTATGGTTAAATTCACTATCAAAATTGACCTTTCCGAGTCGTTTCAAGAATCTGCATCGTAATGTTGAATTAACTGGTGAGGCGTATTTTGAAGTGGCCAAAGACAAATCCCATCCATTTGTAGTGAAAAACAACCTGCAGGAAGTAGAAGTATTGGGAACTCATTTCAACATCAATAGTTACCAAAACGAACGGGACATCAAAACCACCCTGCTGGAAGGATCCGTTAAGGTTAGAAACCAGACTACAGAACGTACACTTGTTCCGGGAGAACAGGCCGGCTTAACAGTTGCTGGCATCAATATCAAGCCTGTAGATCCGGCTTTGGCAATCGACTGGAAAAACGGAGAATTCAGATTCACAAACGAAAGTCTATCCAGTATTCTTCGTAAGTTATCGAGGTGGTACGGTGTTGAATTCAAGCTGGAAGGTGATTTTAACAAGATGCCTTATTTCTCAGGATCAGTATCCCGTTTCGATCAAATCTCGTTAGTCCTAAAAATGCTGGAAGAAACGGGCGACATAAAATTTAGTATCAGCGGCAAAGTGGTAACTGTAAAATAAAATAACAATAAGACTAACCAACCTGAATAATTATCTATATATCAACTTAAAACCAACAAAAAATGAAGAAACAGCTACTCTGTCGGCGTTAATGAAAAGAAAGGTTTAACAGAAAAGCCATGAACGTGTTACTAGCACGCCCATGGCATAAATATCTGAGTTAACCCTTTGAAAACGAATTCTGAGGTCCATTTACACATTAACCCAAACAATCTAAAGTATGTATTTAAATCCTTTTTATCAAGGAAGGCAATTGTCGTGCCTGCCAAAAAAAATCTTATTCATAATGAAGCTCACCATTATCTTCATGACAACCGTAATGCTGCACGTTAGCGCGAGCGGCTTTTCTCAAAAACTGAACTACTCACAAAAAAGCACTACCATCAACCAGGTGTTCAAGGAAGTAGAGAAACAAACCAATTACAGGATCTTATATACCACTAACACGCTCAATGATGCAGTTAAAATCAACGTTAATTTCAAGAATGCCTCAATAGAGCAGGTCATCGAATATGTATTGAAAGACCAGTCGCTTACTTACAGCATTGAACATAATACGGTATTGATCAAAAAGAAAGAGCAGTCGCTATTGGATAAAATTGGCTCAGTATTTACCTCTTCCCGCTTTAACGGAAGAATAGTGGAAGAGAATAACCAGCCACTTGCCGGTGCAACAGTTATGGTAAAAGGCACCAAAAAATATGTACTGACCACCTCCACAGGAAGCTTTGTGCTCGACCTTAACGAAAATGACGTTTTAGTCATTTCTTATATCGGTTACGAAACCAGAGAATTTAGAATAACCTCTGGCATCTTACAAAGTGGTGTTGCCAGTTTACTGGATATCAAACTTACGCCGTCAGCATCTGCACTGGATCAGGTTCAGGTAATTGGTTATGGTACTACCACAAAACGTTACAATACTGGATCTGTGAGTTCTATTACGGCACAAGAGATCGGAAAACAAACTGTAGAAAACCCATTGCTTGCTATGCAAGGACGGATTTCTGGTGTACAGGTTACCCAAGATAACGGTCTGCCGGGTGCAGGGGTCAGAATGAATATCCGGGGTGCCTTCACAACCATCTCATCGGCTGGATTTATTCCACTATATGTGATTGATGGAGTTCCATTTACCTTATTTAACGGGCAAACACCTGCTACCGATAACTTAAATGCCAATGGATTTAGTGGTTCTAATGGAGCAATCAGCCCCTTCAGTGTAATTGCCCCTGAAGATATAGAACGTATTGACGTGCTGAAAGATGCCGATGCTACGGCCATTTATGGTTCAAAGGGATCAAACGGCGTAGTGTTGATCACTACTAAAAAAGGAGGCAAAGGAAAAACAGCTTTCAATTTCAATGTGAATACGGGGGTATCTAATGTGGCCAACTATATCCCAATGATGAACACCCAGGAATATTTGGCAATGCGTAAAGCCGCTTTTGCTAAATCTGGTGTTACACCAACCACCGCTAATGCGCTTGATTTAACAGTATGGGATCAGAATGCCGAAACTGACTGGCAGAAATATTTTATCGGACATACAGCATACACTACCAATGCAACTGGTTCGGTTTCTGGCGGAAATGCTCAGAATTCATTTTTGCTATCTTCTACTTACCGTAAACAAGGTACTGTATATGGTGGTGATTTTGGCGCAACAACTTTTTCAGGCCGCCTCAGTGCTGGCCACAAAAGCCTGAACGGCAAATTCAGTATTGATGGTTCAGTGAACTACTCTTATATGCAAAATCTGCTACCTACAACAGATTTAGCCAGCATCTATACTTTAGCCCCTAATTATCCTTTATATAATGCAAATGGAAGTGTAAACTGGACATCAACCAGTCCGCTATCTTACAATCCAAAAACAACGGACGCGCAGACAACCAATTTGATCAGCAATGTAAATCTAGCTTATAAGTTATTATCAAACTTAACACTGAAAGCCAATTTGGGTTATAGCACAACGAGATTAAAACAGCAACAGATCAATCCCGCAAGCTCACAAAATCCTCAAACCACCCAGACAAGTACATTGAGATATGCCGACAATGACAACAGTAACTACATTGTTGAGCCGCAGGCATTATACACCACCAAAATCGGCGAAGGAACTTTAGAAGCACTGGCAGGTACTACCTTTCAGAAAACTGATGCAAGTGGGATTTCGTTAACCGGTACAGGATTTACTAATGAAAACCTGATAAATTCCTTGTTGGGTGCAGCAACGGTAGTTACCAATGCAAATGCCAACAGTATTTACAAGTACAATGCTGTATTTGGTCGTTTGAACTACAATTGGAAAGGAAAATATATTGTTGATGGAACATTCAGAAGGGACGGTTCCTCACGTTTTGGTAAAAATAATAAATTTGGAAACTTCGGTGCAATGGGTGCATCATGGATATTTACCGAAGAAGATTTCATGAAGGATTTAACCTTCCTGAGTTTTGGTAAATTAAGAGCAAGTTATGGTATCACCGGTAACGACCAAATTCCTAATTACCTATACATGGCAACCTATAGCACCAGTGGCGGAAATTACAATTACGACGGATCCGGTGTTATTTCTCCTGGAAACATAGAAAACCCAGATCTCAAATGGGAATCCAATAAAAAACTGGATGTTGCCGTGGAGCTGGGTTTCCTAAAGGATAGAATATTATTTAAAGCAGATTACTATCGTAACCGCGTTTCAAACCTCTTGAATTACTTAACTCTTCCATCACAAGTGGGCACTACCGGTTACACGTCAAATCTGGACGCGACTGTTCAAACCAAGGGATTCGAGTTTGAATTGACCACAGTTAATATAGTCTCAGGAGATTTTAGGTGGACCACCAATCTTAATCTAACTATCAGCAGAAACAAATTACTGTCTTACGCTAATCTGGCGACAAGCTCTTATGCAAGTACTTATATTATTGGGCAGCCTACAGATATCAGGAAATTCTATGAATACAATGGCGTTAACCCAACCACTGGTCTGGCAACCTACAAAGACCTTAATGGTGATGGAATCATAGACTTTACCAATGACAGGAGTGTAGGATACTACGGACATCCTTATTATGGTGGTATGAATAATAGTATCAGTTATAAAAGTTTTTCATTGGACTTTATGTTCCAGTATAACCACCGATACGGAATCCTAAATCCAACGCTTACCTCCAGCCCTGCAGGTATTAACTATACCAACCAAAGCACGGCGCTGTTAGATCGTTGGAATGCTGTGGGTGATGTTGCAACTTTTCCAGCTGCTTCTACCGTAACAGACGCTTCATATTCTAATATCACTTCTTCTAATGTAAACTGGGGAGATGCCTCTTACTTAAAGCTAAAAACAGTGAGCATCAACTATTTCTTTCCAAAGCAATGGGTTAGCAAACTCAAATTGTCAAACCTAAGTGCTTATGTACAGGGACAAAACATTTACACCTGGGCAAAACAGAAATATGTATACGATCCTGATTCCACAGTTCCAGGAACAGGCAGCGCCTTAGGTACAGGTCAATATATTGCCATCCCACAGGTACGTACAATTGTAATAGGCTTAAACTGTTCATTTTAATTCAGAAATAATGAAGATTAATTATATGTTTTTCAATAAGATAGTAATATTAGGATTAGTTTTAACTGCTTTATCATCTTGCAAAAAGTTTGTTGATGTGGATATAGCAGACAATCTGATACAAAAAGAGGATACTTTCACCAGTGACAATTCAGCTACTAGTGCAACTTTAGCCCTATACTCTTATTATCCAACTGTTAACTCGTTACAATACGTAACCTGGCTAGGTGGTTTAGCAGCTGATGAATTGCAGAATACAACTTCAACAACAGAACTGATCCAGTTCTCTCAAAATGTAGTTGCAACCAACAATAGCAATCCACTAAATTATTTGTGGAACTATCCTTATATGGTTATCAGAGAAAGTAACGCGATTATTGATGGAGTAACTAAGTCTGCCGCTATGACTCCGGCGGTGAAGGACCAGCTGATAGGCGAAGCTAAATTCTTCAGGGCATACATGAATTTCAATATGGTCAACTACTTTGGCGGTGTCCCTATCGTTACCGATCCACTTGAATTAAATAGTGCAAATCTTCCACGGGCAGCAGCTACAGAAGTTTATGCACATATCATAACCGACTTAAAAGATGCGCAAAACCTGTTACCAACTACCTATGTAGGTACTGCAGCATTAAGAGTGAGGGCAAATAAATGGGCTGCAACTGCATTATTGGCTAAAGTGTATTTGTACACTAAAGATTATGCGAATGCAGAGTTAGAATCAACCAAGATCATTGGCTCAGGAACGTACACCATGTCTACCCTGGCTAATACCTTTGTGAATACTAGTTCAGAGACCATTTTGCAGTTATCTACATTGTACGGTGCATCAAGCTTTAGTACTTACCGTACTGCTCTTCAGACGGATAATATAGCACCGCCAGCATACGTTTTGTATAATGATTTCACTAAGGGCTTTGAATTAAATGATAACCGCAAAACATCCTGGATAGATTCAACTACTTTTAATACCATAAAGTATTACAGGATCAACAAGTACAAACTGCCAACCAGATCGGCACTGCCCGCTGGTAATGAGTTTACGGTCCTTTTCAGGTTAGGAGAACAATATCTGATCCGCGCTGAGGCAAGGGCACAGCAAGGTAATATCTCCGGCGCTCAGAGCGATGTAAACGTGATCCGTACCAGGGCAGGACTTAGAAACACTCCTGCGGCCGACCTTACGTCACTTTCAGTGGCTATAGCAAAAGAAAGGAAACTGGAATTGTTTGGTGAAACCGGCAATCGCTGGTTTGATTTAAAACGAACAGGCACAGCCGACGCTGTTTTAGGTGCTTTAAAACCTACTTATAAAACAACCTCACAATTGATGCCTATTCCTGTAACCCAAATTTTAGCGAATGGAAACCTCGTTCAAAATCCAGGATATAACTAACATATTACGTACAGGCAATATCTCAATTTAAACAATAATCAAATGAAATACAACAAGAACTTAATACAAGCAGCTAGCATGATGTTTTTGTCTTTGATAGTCGTGAATACCCTTCAGGCACAAGATAAAAAAGTGGCAGACACCACTACAAAATACCTAGACCGGTTGGTGTTATCAAAAGATTCCTCTGATAAAAACCTGTTAAGACTAAAGTTAGGGTCATTATCAAAGGCAAAAACAGAAAAAGAAGTCCTTACCGCAGCAAATTATTATTATAAACTAGGGAATTCTAAGCTTTCCGAGCAGCTTTATAAAGATGTAGAAACACGCTTTCCAAACGGAAAACAGGCAAGAAGTGCAGCGGGAAGATCTATTCAGGAATTTAAAACTGCGAGTGAAAAAGAAGTGGCATACAAAGCCTGGATCAAGAAATTTCCACCGGCGGGTTATGAAAATATCAACGTGGATGACCGTTTACCTTATGATTACGTAAGGGCAAGCATTGCCGGTACATTTGCAGCCGAAAAAAACATAGCCAAAGCCAATGAATATGCAAATATGCTTGAGGTTGATTTTTGGAAGGGAAATGCGTATTCGGGAATTGCTACAGCTTTTTATAAAAATGGCGATTTACCAAATGCTGAGGTTTATGCTAAAAAGGCGATGGACAATGCATTTTCTTATATTGACGGCAAAAAAGGCAATGAAACTGGGCTAAATTCTCTGCATCAGGATACCCTGGGCTAACCAGTACTTATGCTAACATTCTTTTTGATGAGAAAAAATATGCAGAAGCCTTAACGTACTCAGAGATGGCTTACAAAAAGACAACAAGCTTAAATCCAAACTTAAACTATCGTTATGCACTAATTTTAATGGGCCTAAACAAAAATCAGGAAGCCTATGATAAATTAGAAGAAGTTGTGAAAGCGGGAAAAACAACTCCTGCAATGGCCGCTGATTTCAAAAAACTATATGTGAAGGTAAAAGGTAGTGAGGCTGGATACGAAGCTTATGCTGCATCAACCAGAAAAAGCTACCTGGAAAATCTGAGTAAAAAGTTAACAACGGATATGGTGAGCGAACCTGCTGCAGCTTTTACACTTACCGATCTGGATGGGAAGCAGGTGTCCCTGAATGATTATAAAGGTAAAATTGTAATCCTTGATTTCTGGGCTACATGGTGTGCTCCTTGTAAAGCTTCTTTTCCCGCAATGCAAATGGCGGTAAACAAGTACAAAGACGATGCGAATGTAAAGTTCCTGTTTATCCATACCTGGGAACAAGCAGCCAACCCTTTACAGGATGCTACCAATTATATCAAGAGCATGAAATATTCTTTTGAGGTATTAATGGATACCAAAGATGCCCAAACAAAAGTAAACAAAGTTGTTAGCAGTTATAATGTAAAAGGAATTCCTGCGAAATTTGTTATTGATGGTGCCGGTAATGTCAGATTTAAATTAACCGGTTTTGATGGCAGCAATGAAGCTGCAGTTGATGAGCTTACCATGATGATTGATATGGCGAAAGGAAAGTCATAATGATGACATCATAAAATATTCATTTAGTCTATAAACTGCGAAACCCCTTCAATCGATTGCTTTTGGGGGTTTCGCAGTTTACAGACCTCATCTATTAGACTACCGACAGTTGTGAAAAAGGTTTAATTGACGCCCAAATCACCCAAAAGTTAAACTGGACAACTATATTTTCCTCACTCTTATTGTATTTGAATTACTCTGCCAACATAGATAGCAGCATTGTGTAAAAACCATTATCTTGTGAGCAATGACCAAAAAGACACCAATAGAAAAAATAGTTGCCCCCGTAAACAGGTTCATCCACTTAGAATATACAAGTGGTATTGTTCTCCTTTGTAGTGTGATCATTGCAATTATATGGGCCAATTCCCGTTGGCATGAATTTTATCACCATTTATGGGAAATCGATTTTTCGGTTGGATTTGACACTTACATTTTAAGTAAACCGCTCCATATCTGGATCAATGATGGACTAATGGCCATCTTCTTTTTTGTTATTGGGCTGGAACTAAAAAGGGAATTTATGGAGGGGGAACTTTCTACATTAAGTAAAGCCTCCCTACCTATGATGGCCGCACTTGGCGGTATGCTCGTACCCGCCTTAATTTACTATACCATTAATAAAGATACAGAGGCAAGCCATGGTTGGGGCATACCTATGGCGACAGATATTGCATTTGCACTAGCCTTACTATCCATGGCAGGTAAGCACATCCCCTCCTCAGTAAAAGTATTCTTGTCTGCATTGGCCGTGGCAGACGATCTGGGCGCTGTTCTGGTCATAGCGTTTTTTTATACAGCAGAAGTGAATTTTATGTCACTGGGAATTGGTGGGTTATTCCTCATCGGTTTAATTCTTGGTAACATCTTAGGTATCAGAAACAGTGCTTTCTACTTGGTTTTAGGAATTGGTGTTTGGATTGGTTTCTTACTGTCAGGTGTACACGCTACTATTGCCGGCGTACTGGTAGCATTTACTATTCCTGCGATGACGAGAATCAATGAAAATGATTATTCAGAAAATTTACGGAAATTGTCATACGACTTCGATAAGGAAATCCCCAGTAACAGTACGCTCACTACCCCTCAGCAGCACCGTACCATTCAACATGTTAAAAGCCTCAGCCTGGCTGCAGAAACACCCTTACAAAAAATTGAACACGCATTACATCCCTGGGTGGCTTTTTTAATTATGCCTTTATTTGCTTTGGCTAACTCGGGAATTATGATCGGTGCAGATATCTTTACTGCTATCATTAATCCAGTTTCGATTGGTGTTACCGCCGGATTAGTAATTGGTAAATTCGTAGGCATTATATCATTTACCTGGATATTGGTAAAGACCGGTCTTGGTAAACTTCCCTATAATGCTAAGTGGAAGCATATAATTGGGGTCGCGCTACTTGCGGGAATAGGTTTTACCATGTCATTATTTATTAGCGGACTTGCATTTAAAAATCCAATCTTCGTAGATCAGGCCAAGTACGGAATACTTTTAGCCTCCATCGTCTCCGGAATACTGGGAACAATTGTATTAAAAAAGATAAAGGCGTAATCAGGTGTTTTACATCCAGGTGTATGCCGATGATTAAAAGCCACAAGTTACAGATTAGAGCTTGCAGTTGTCATCAATGAACCCCCATTCAGTTGTAAGTTCTTTTCATTAAAAAAATACTTATTATTGCAGATACGTATGTCCACATAATATGTGAAAATGGCATGAATAGAATTGGGGATATTATATGGGGGCAATGAATTCGTACGTTGATAAGTCAGATCTGGAGCTCATCACCTTAATGAAACAACATGACCAGGCCGCCTTCACTGAGATCTATCAACGATACTGGAAAAAACTATTTACCGTAGCTACCAACAAAATTCAGGATCTGGAAGAAGCCCGTGAAATTATACAGAACGTATTTATCAGTCTTTGGAACCGGCGCGAACAATTAGAAATCAATTCCTCGCTGCAAAATTATCTTGCCGTATCAGTAAAATACAGAGTCATCAACTTACTGGCCCGGCTAAATACCAAAAGGTTCTATCTCGACAGCCTGGATCAGGCCGAAATTGATGATTCTACACAACAATGGCTGGATTTCATGGAACTGAAAGAACAACTATCAAAACTAGTTAATGATTTACCAGAAAAATGCCGTATAGTTTTTATTATGAGTCGCGAAGAAGGTCATTCTCATAAAGAAATTTCTAAAAAACTGGGAATCTCGGAAAAAACAATAGAGGGTCACCTTACCAAAGCGATAAAACTACTCAAAGAACAACTCAATAATTATTTTTTGACACTTTTATAAGTTTTTTTTCAATTTCAGCAAGGGATTCGTAAAAGTTACCTGACTACTATGTAAAGACCTTTACATTTATGGATAAGTCAGGCATACCTGCACGTTATTTAGAACTGGCTTCAAAGTGGAAGCTAAAGACCATCACTCTTGAAGAAGCAAGAGAGTTTGCCGACTGGTACAACCAGGAACAAGATAAGGAGATTCTTATCCCAGGAGACTTTGCAGGTAGTGACCATGAACTGGAGAGTGCTATGCTGCACAACATCCTGTATAAAATACAACCCACAAGAAAAACTTACCTGCTGCCACGGATTGTTGCTATTGCAGCTTCATTGCTATTGGTGCTGGGTGTCGGATTATGGTTCAATGGGAAGTTGAGGAATAGCTTCTCTGCCAGAATGCACCAGGATCTTGCACCAGGTAAAGATGGCGCTATCCTTACCCTGGCCAATGGCAGAAAGATCAATATAAATGATGCTGCAAAGGGCAGGCTTGCAGATGAATCTGGGGTTACCATTTCAAAAAATAACGACGGTCAGATTATTTATACCGTGAATGAGCAAAGTGGTCAGGCAAACGGGTCAATAAATACTCTGGAAACTTCCAGAGGGGAACAAATCCAGATCAGGTTGCCGGATAGCACAATCGTTTTCCTCAATGCAGCATCAAGTTTGAAATACCCATCAACTTTTAACGGACTTGCCAAACGCAGCGTTGAACTTTCCGGCGAAGGCTATTTCCAGGTACATAAAGATAAAGCACATCCTTTCATTGTAAAAAGCCGCCAGCAGGAAGTTCAGGTTCTCGGTACAATCTTCAACATCAGCAGTTATGCAGATGACGTCACTGTCAAAACCACACTACTGGAAGGATCGGTTCAACTAACTGATCAGAATAATGATACCAAAATCCTGAAGCCAAACCAGCAAGCCATCAATAGAGGAAACAACATTGAGGTAGTACAGGTAGAAGCACAACTAGTGGTGGATTGGAAAGAGGGATTTTTTCTGTTTAATCAGGAAAGTCTGGAGCAGCTGATGAAAAGGGTATCACGCTGGTACAATGTAGAGGTGCATTATGAAAATCCGGCGCTAAAGAAGGAATCAATATCAGGTACAATTAGCAAATATAAGCAGCTGTCCAGCCTGCTTCTGGAACTTGAAAAAAGTGGGATTGCCGAATTTGAACTGGATAAAAACATACTAACGATCAGGGAAAAAAATTAAGCAGGGAACCACCGCAGCAAATACTCAATTAACTAAACATATCAACTTAAACCAAACGTCATGAAACATCAGAAACTAAGCCCATAATCAAGATAGAACATATGCATAAGAAGGGCTTCGATTCGCGGTCGAAGCCCTCTCATCTGCAAAAGAAATATTCATTCAGTGATTTCATTATTCAGGGTGCTGTCATCAGCTTATATCAGACAGAACTCCTAAACAGACTTATATCAAATGTATAAAAATTATACCTCTTTTTTGCGTATGCCCTCAAGCTACGTGCCTAAACTGCTATTCATCATGAAATTAACGGTTCTCCTCTTTTTCCTGGCATTGATGCAAGCCAGTGCCTCATCTTTTGGCCAGGAACTGAGTATCAAAGAAAAAAATGTGTCCATCTCTAAAGTTTTCTACGAAATCCGCAAACAAACAGGTTATGACATTCTCCACCGTGTCAACGAATTAAACACCAATGCAGCAATCCCAGCAAACTTTAAAAATACGCCACTCCTGTCGGTACTCGATCAGATCATTAAAGGCAGGGATCTTGAATACAGCATTGAAAACAAAACCATATTTATCCGGAAAAAAGAGAAGTCTTTCCTGCGAAGCGTTATCGAGCGCTTCGCACAGATCGATGTTACCGGAAAAATTGTGGACGCCAGCACAGGGAGCCCCCTGGCAGGCGCCAATATCATGGTCAAAGGAGGCAAGAAGTCAACTAAAACAAGTGCTGAGGGAATTTTTGTACTCAACAATATTGATGAAAATGCTATGCTAGTTATTACCTATGTAGGTTATAAAAACATAGAACTCCCAGCTGTGAGCAACCTTGGCATAATCCAGATGGAAATGGGTTCTGGCGAACTGGAAGAAGTTGGGATCACAGTTAACACTGGATATCAGCGTATCCTGCCCCAGCAGGTAACGGGAGCAGTGTCGCAGATCGGCACCAAAGCTTATGAATCACGTATAAATACAGACTTTCTTTCTGGCTTGCAAAACCGATTGCCGGGGCTGGTTATCAACAATGATATCCAGTTCCAGGGAAATAATCTGTTTCAAATTCGTGGCATATCTACCATGACCGGGAATCCCAGTCCGCTGATCGTTTTGGATGGATACCCTACTGACCTCAGCCTTAACGACATCAACCCAAATGAAATCGAGAATGTCACCATCCTGAAAGATGCAGCAGCAGCGGCCATTTACGGGGTTCGAGCTTCGAACGGAGTGATTATCATTGACAGAAAAAAGGGAGTGGCAGGTGATGCAAAGATTGCTTTCCGTAGTACGTTTAGCATCAAGCCGCACGACAACTATAGTAAGTTCCGCTACGAGAAAGATGGCAGCGTCGCTCTCAATTATTTCCGTACACGGTTTACCGACGGAACCATTTCAACATTTCCCGCCTACAGAACTTCTGAACTCACCGGGGCCCAGCCCTACCTTACAGGCTATTCCTCAGATGCAGCACTTAACCTATTGATTGATAAATCACTGGGACAGCTTACACAGGCTCAAATGGAACAGGGATTTGCAGATCTTGCTTCGTATAACAATGCGGATGACTACGAAGATTACTTCCTTCAGAATGCCGTTACCCAGCAATACAACCTGAATGTTTCCGGTGGTACCAATAAGGCCCTGTATTACATTACCGGCAACTACCTGAAAAACCAACTGAATCTACGCAATAATGATAACCACAAAATTCAGTTGTCAGCCCGTACAAATCTGGTGATCAGCAAAAAGCTGTCGCTTGAACTGTTGACCGATTATAATGAGTCTATTAGCAATGCAGCGCCAATAATAGACATCAGCAGGATCTACGCTGATGAACGCTTCGCAGGTGCCGATGGTAATCCTTTGCCAATTTATTCGGGATCATCCCGTGCCGGCAGCAGGTTCACCACCGCAACACAGGCATTCGGATTTTTAGATCAACGTATGCGGCCATTGACCGAGATGGAAGAAGTGAATACGCGTCAACGCATTGCAGACTTCAGGGTTTCTGCAAATTTTAAATACCAGATTGGCAGCGGACTGGACTTTACATTGGGAGGCATCTATGAGAGCTCCGCAAATCAGCAACGCCGCTTTGCCACTGAAAATTCATCGTTGACCAAAACGCTCATCAACCGTTTTATTCAACCCGCAACAGCAACAACTGCTGCCACCTACAACCTGCCACGGGGCGGATATCTGCAGGAATCGCAGTCCTTACTGCGCAGTTTTACCAGCAGGGCACAGTTAACCTACAACAAGCAGATCGCAAGCAACCATTCCATTAATGCGATACTTGGTGCCGAAGTAAGACAGAGTGTTACACAGGGTGCAAGGTCGGCCACTTTTGGTTATAACGACCAAACCTTGCTGCAGCAACCTACAGATTATAACCGCCTCTTCAACTCAAGCACAACCTTCAACAGCAATTACATTTATAATTCTACAGGAGTACCGCTGACTTACAATGATCTGTTTGCACAGCTTTACACTGATGACCGCTTTGTATCAGGTTATATGAATGCAGTTTATGCCTTTAAAAACCGCTATTCACTTACTGGTAGCATTCGTGTAGATCAATCAAACCTTTTCGGTACAGATCCTAAATATCGCTATAAACCTTTATGGTCACTGGGTGCAGGCTGGAATATTGACCGCGAAGCATTTATGCAGGATGTTAATTGGGTAAATGCTTTGAAATTGCGTGTTGCCAAGGGATTCAATGGTAATATTTCAAAGGCAAGTCTCCCACAGGTTGTTGCCGCCTATGCGCTTAATAATGTAACCCTCCCAGCCTACTCTACATTAACCCTCTCTACACCTGCAAATAGCGGACTTCGTTGGGAGCAAACTGACAACTTTAATGTGGGACTGGATTACACCATCTTCAAAAATATATCAGGTAACCTGGATTTCTATAACAAACGCAGCACAGACATCCTTGCTATACTTGATACTGACCCTTTTAAAGGAGTCACCCCCACCCTTGTAAACCAGGCTAGCATCAGAAACCGTGGACTGGAGTTCACATTAAATGCTGACTGGCTGCGCAAACGAAAACTGAACTGGAATACAGGATTGGTATTT
>Ga0247816_10000109_pt1 | contig 46661 bp, 40 predicted proteins | sample UWRJL209509C1_FD_179930 | JGI IMG/M metagenome (GOLD analysis project Ga0247816, IMG submission 179930) | Plant litter microbial communities from Arlington Agricultural Research Station in Wisconsin, United States - UWRJ-L209-509C-1 | ecosystem: Environmental > Terrestrial > Plant litter >...
GCCGGGAATCTCCAGCCAGCTGTCCCGCGGGATCGACATCACGCTGAGCTGCTTGCGGTCGGCCGGGATGTGCACGACCACCATGGTGTCGGAGCGTTCGCCGGAAATGTTCGCCAGCGATCCGGTGCTCTCCCCACGGGTGTCGGAGCCGAGCAGCAGAAAGTTCATCGACTGCGCCGCCTTCCCCTCCAGTGCCGGCGGTCGAACTGCCGCGGCATCGGGGAAAGCCTCCGGGATCTTCTCCACCGCGTCGAAGGTTCGCACCACGTTGTAGACGGTTGCAGTGGCGGCTCCGATCACCACCACGGCGAACACAGCGAACGAGATGAAGATGATCTGCCACGCCTTGCGGCCCCTCGATGGGGTTGCGCGATGGCGCGACGGATGAGGGGTAGCTGGCATCGGGTTGCCTCCAGAGCACCGGTCGGGAACGGTTTCGCCAACATAGACCGGGCCTCTGCCACCGGCTAGTGTCCCCCTTATCACTGACACTCGAACTGGGGGCGTTCGTTTTAGGTGCAATTCGAGCCGTCAGCAGTTAGATTTCTGCCATGGGCATCCGCCGACGGACTCGTCGGCTCCGCCGTTGGTACCGACGACACGAACACAGCAACGGTTTCCTTGCCGTGCGCATCGCCATCATCGTGATATTCGGTGTCACCGCCTTCACCATCGTGTTTCTGGCGATGTAGCGTGCCGCCCGTTACGGCGCTTTTGCCAGCTTCAGGTCGTTATGCTCAGCGAATGCGACTTCCACTCACCTCGGCTGCCATTCTCTGCGGCGTCATCCTGCTCTCGGGGTGCACTGCTGCCAGCACGCCCACAGCCGCACCCACTGCCACCAAGTCGGCGACCCCGTCGCCGACTCCCCTGACTCAGCCCGAAGAGGTCGAGAAGCAAGCGACGACGCTGGTGAACCTGTACAGCCCTCTTGTGTGCACCAACCTGGCGGATCACCCCGACGTTGACCTCAACGAGGCGGTCGACAAGGTGTTGGCCACGTACGCCACCGAGAACCTCGACGAGGAGTCCCGGATCGCGCTCGCACACCGCGTTCTCGAGGACTCAGCCGCGAAGAGCTGTCCCGACCAGGCCGCGCGCATAGAAGAGGGCCTCACCGCCGGATAGGGCGTTTAGAAGGTCAGCGTCGCGGCCGGGTCGCTCTCGACGCCGAACCGGGGTACCTTGTGCATCATTCCAGGCTCTTACCGGCCTGAAACCCGCGTTCGGCCGCCCGACCGGCGCGATACATGCTCCCCGAAGAGGATGTGCGATGACTCATTCCCGAGGCACCTTGCGCAGTTGGTTTCAGCGTGAGGTATCCGCGCCACTCAATTCAATGTACGCGCGCATAGACGAGCGGCTCCTGCGCGATGATCGCGAGGAGCCGGAACCGTCGTCTGGGCCGTCTAGCGGGGCACGGCAGCCAAGGTAGGAATCAGCTGGTCGAGGAACCGTGCGGTGTCCTCCCAACCCTCGACAGCAACACAGTCGACGCCGAGCACCTTGACCGGGTAATCGTTGCCGTTCTCGTCGAGACGGTCGCCGACGAAAAGCATGTCGTCAAGCGCAATGCCAGTCAGTTCGGCAAGGCGCGTCATGCCGTACGCTTTGTCGATGCCGCTGCGGGTGATGTCCACCGACGTGGAACCTCCGGAGCGCACCTCCAGATCGGGCAGGAGAGCCTGCACTGCCTCACGAAGCGCCGTCTTCTTAGCCCCGTCTACGTCCCACTGGCTCTTCGCTGCGACGGGCGCAGCCTGGCCCAGGGCCGAGAAAGTGATCTGTGAGCCACGGTCTTCGAGGATGGGCCCCCAGGTTTCGCTTTCCCAGTATCCGAGTTCACGGGCAGTGGTCTCCACAGCGGCAAGGGCACGCTGCTTCTGATCGTCCGTGAGGTTCTCGGCGTAGATCTGCGCCCAGTCGCCGTCCTGGTGACGGTAGTACTGGGTGCCGCAGGTGGGCATCAGGTGCAGCCGGGTGAGGGCCGCGTCGTCGACGTCGGTGAGGTTGTCGATGACCTGCATCTTGAACTGGGCGATCTGGCCGCCGGAAATGATGCAAACCTCGGCGACTCCGAGCAGGCTCACCAACAGGTCAGCCATGCGCGGGTCGATCGGCGACTTGGACGCCGCGAGGGTGTCGTCGAGGTCGAAGGCGACCAGTCGGGGGTTCTGTACTGCCATTAGGGTCGGCCCAATCCGTAGTAAGTCCACCCGGCCGCGCGCCACTTGGCGGCGTCGAGCGTGTTGCGTCCGTCCACGATGGTGGGGGTCTCCACGAGGGTGGCCGCCCAGACCGGGTCGATGTCCTTGAATTCCGGCCACTCGGTCACGAGAACCACTGCGTGAGCGCCACGGAGCGTGGATTCGATGTCGGTGTCGTAGCTGAGCTGCGGGTGCCGGGCGCGCGAGTTTTCGATGGCTTCGGGGTCAGTCGCGACAACGTCGGCCCCGAGGCCGCGCAGCTGTACGGCGACATCGAGTGCCGGCGAGTCACGCACGTCGTCGGAGTGCGGCTTGAAGCTGAGACCAAGCACGGCGACCTTGGCGGTGTGTACCGGGCGGTCGAGAGCAGTGACGGCCAGGTCGACAACGCGCTGTCGGCGGCGCAGGTTGATGGAGTCAACCTCTTTGAGGAAGGCGACCGATTCGCCGCGGCCGAGTTCCTCGGCGCGGGCGGTGAACGCGCGGATGTCCTTGGGCAGGCAGCCGCCACCGAAGCCGACACCGGCGTTCAGGAACCGACGGCCGATGCGGGCGTCGTATCCGATCGCGTCGGCTAGCTGGGTGACGTCGGCGCCGGAGACTTCGGCGATTTCGGCCATGGCGTTGATGAAGCTGATCTTGGTGGCCAGGAATGCGTTCGCGGCGACCTTGACGAGTTCGGCGGTGGCGTAATCCGTGACGACAAGCGGGGTCTCGGCGGCGATCGCCGTCGCGTAGATCTCGTTGAGCTGGGCAACGGCGCGATCGCCGGCCTCACCGGAGGGCACACCATAGACGAGGCGGTCCGGGCTGATGGTGTCCTGCACGGCAAAACCTTCGCGCAGGAACTCCGGGTTCCAAGCCAGCACGGCACCACTACCGGAATCGTCAATGACGTCGGCAAGGCGGGCCGCGGTGCCGACCGGCACGGTGCTCTTGCCTACGACCAGGTCGCCGGCGTTTAGGTGCGGCAGCAGGGCCTCAACAGCAGCGTCTACGTAAGTAAGGTCAGCAGCGTGGCTGCCCTTCTTCTGCGGGGTACCAACGGCCACAAAGTGGACGGTGGCGCCGGCAGCGTCGGCGATGTCGGTGCTGAACCGCAGCCGGCCGGAAGCGGTCGCGGAGGTGAGCACCTCGGGCAGTCCGGGTTCGAAGAACGGCGTACGTCCTTCGGCCAGTGCCGCGATCTTTGCCGCGTCAACGTCGATGCCTACGACCTCGTGCCCGAGTTCGGCCATTGCCGAAGCGTGCACGGCACCGAGGTAGCCACAACCAATTACAGAAATCTTCATGCGTGTATCCCCATAGAACTGAGCCTACCGGCCCCGGGTGGGGCGGTCGGACGGCAACGAAATGACAAACGTTATGCACAGCAGAAGGCCCCGAACAATGTTCGGGGCCTTCTGTCTTGCTAGCTAGCTACCTCACGCAGTGTCGGGAAAGGTGGTGCCTCTAGCCTGGTGGGAGCGAGTTACGCGTTGGCGCGCTGGCGGCGCACAACGGTGAGTGCGACCATCAGGGCGATGCCGAGCATAAGTGCTCCGGCGGCAGCCCAGATGGCGAGCATCGGAGCGTCGTAGCCGGTGCTGGCGAGACCACCGTTGGCGGATGCCGAGCCGGAGCCGGCAGCAGCGCCACCGTCAGCGGACGCGATGTTCAGCGAAGCGGTACCGACGGTGCCGGAGGTGAGGCCGGTTGCGGTGGTGGTGTAGGAACCCGAAGCGTTGGCCGGAAGAGTCACGTCGAGAGCCACAGCTCCAGAGCCGGAAGCAGTCTTGACGAGGCTCTGCGAGTTCACAACAGACTTGACAACTGCAAGGGTCGCGCCGGATGCGTTCTCACCGGTCAGTGTAAAGGAAACCGACTCGCCTGCGGTAAAGGTGTTGTTTGCGAAGTTGATAACCACAATGCCGCCGGGCGCGACGTCACCAGTGACGGAAATATTGCCGACCGGGACATAGCCAGCAGCGTTAGCCGCGGTCGGAACTGCGATGACTGCGAGAACCGCGAGAGCGATTGCCGCGAAAGACTTTTTGAACATAGAGGACCCCCTGCTGATGGTGCAATGAATGTGCCGACACTGGCGATGCTTCGAATGAAGCTTCCCCTAGGAGGGGATGTAGCTAACACTAGAGGTAACTAACAGGCCATTTCCAGCTTTTTTGTTTCATTTCTGTGAATTATCGGTGTCATTTGCAGATCAATGTGCTTTTCGCCGGCAGTTGGGCCCAGCCAGTTGTACAGCAGAACCGTGCTTTCACCGGGTGCTAGCTCCACAGTGATCGCGCTGACCTCATACATGTCATGGCTGGCGGGATGATATGGCGCTGCGAGCCCGTCTCGAAGGAGGCCGAGATTCTCCAATTCGCCGGTCCCATATACGGAAACGATGGTCCTGATGTTTCCCGGAGTCACCCCATATACGCCTCCCCCCGTCACGTACCAAGGTAGGCTCGCGCCGGCGTCCGCAGGCGCGGAGTTTGTCAACTTCACCTCCACGCCGTAGTTGGGCCGGCTATCGGTACGACAGTTGTTCTGGCCGACACTCGTGACCACGTCTAGATACGTATCCATCTTCGCGCCGGTCGCATCATTCAGGTACAAGCCGAAGCTCTGGGTGTTGAGATCGCTGGCAGGAAGACCTCCCACCAGAGTCGTGTCCGAAAGCGCAGCCTGATCTTCCGCGTGTGCACTCCAAATTCGGGTACGCTGCTCGGTCCCCGCTTTTCCGAGGGCGGAGATGAGTGCTACCGGGTCGACATCGCCGCTTGCCACAGCAGAGAATACTGAAGCGGCCGCGGCCGCGAAGAACGCGTCTTGTGCCGCCGGGTCCTCATACCGCTCGTATACATCTGAGAGCAGGAGCGTTACGGCGTTTTCAGAACTGAGTACATCACCAGTGGGTAGGGTAATCGGGCCAGTTGCACCGAGAATGTAACCAAGCGCAATGGGGTCGAGGGAAATGACTCCGTCCACCTCAGCACCGAACTCAAGGCGCCACATTTCGCGGGCCAGTGTGGCCGACGTCGTGAAGTCAGGAGTGAGCCCGACATTCAGCATAAATTGCCCCGTGATGTCCCCGTATAGCCCCCTGGTCTCAGCCGAGAGGTCCAGCACTGGTTCGGGGTGACGAGGAAAGCTGGCACCCGAGGCCTGCTGGGTGAGTTGAATCGTTCCCTCTTCAGTGTGAATCATCGCAACCGCACCCACGATTCCGCCACTCGAGCGCAACTCAGCGGGATTTTGGACGAGCAGCAGATAATCGCGAGGACCCTCGGCACCCAGCATGGCAGGCAAGACCCGTACAGCTCGGTCCACCGCAGTGATGGACAACGCCGCATCGTCAACAGCTGCCTGAAGTCGGCCTGTGGCGGAGACCACCTCGGTGATCGTCCCGGTCGCATCGACCTGTCGGACTGCGACCTGAGCTGCGACGACTGCGTCGGCCGCTTGGCCAATCGCTGGCTGAATATCGATGAGTGGGTCAAGGTCGAATACACCGCCCACAGGGCGGAAGTCATCGACTGCGATTCCTCCTGCGACCTCTGCAAGCGGGACGATCGCGCCCTGTGCCAGGTCGTCGACAACATGCGCCAACTGGCTTACCACGGACAGATTCGCACCGAGAACAGGAGTCCCCTCGAATAAGCGCCAGATTGGATCACTAGTCAACGATTTTGCAGCCGATGCGCGTTCGGCCAGCTCTACGCCAGTGACGCGAGCAGCGTCACCATCCCCTGCCACAATTTGTCCTTGCATGATTGATGCCAGGGGAATCGCGCTCTCGAGTTCTCCACGCGCCAGCAACGCTCGAATGCCGACCCACGCCACGAGGGCAAGCACCAAGGCAAGAACTGCCGAGACACCAAGCAACAGCAACTGTCGGCGACTGCGTCGAGCACGCCTGCGGCCTCTAGATCGCGGACGGGAAGACGCCGTGAAAGCCATCCTTACTCGCGGAGGCCATGCGCATGGTCGCGGTACCACTGAACCGTGCTGCGTAGGCCATGCTCGAGCCCAATTTTCGCCGTCCAGCCCGCTTCCGCAAGTTTGCTCACGTCGAGCAGCTTCTGCGGAGTGCCGTCAGGCTTGTCGGTATCCCACTGAGTAGCGCCCGCGAAGCCTACGACGTTAGCAATGGTCTCGGCAATCTCACGGATCGTCACGTCCCTGCCCGTACCCACGTTGACCTGCTCGGGTCCGTCATAATGCTCCAACAGGTGCAGGCAAGCCTCGGCCATGTCATCGACGTGCAGAAATTCCCGGCGAGGCGTCCCTGTGCCCCAATTGGTCACACTCGAGGCCCCTGTCTGGGCGGCTTCGTCATAACGACGGATGAGGGCAGGGAGGACATGAGAGCCCTTCGGCGAGAAGTTGTCCCCCGGGCCGTAGAGGTTTGTTGGCATCGCCGATATCCATGGGAGCCCATACTGGCGGCGGATCGCCTGGATCTGCAGGATGCCTGCGATTTTGGCGATCGCATACGCGTCATTGGTGGGCTCCAGATGCCCGGTGAGTAGCGTGTCTTCTCGGATCGGCTGCGCTGCCAGGCGGGGGTAGATGCAAGACGATCCCAAGAACAGAAGCCGCTCAACTCCATGCTTAAGTGCGGCGTCGAGCACGTTGACCTGAATACGCAGGTTGTCGCTAAGGAAGTCCACCGGATAGGTACTGTTGGCCAGGATCCCGCCGACCTTGGCCGCTGCAAGCACAACGTAGCGAGGGGTAGTCTCCTTGAAAAATGCGAAGACCGCGTCCCGGTCCTTGAGGTCGAGTTCGGCGGAACTGCGCCCGACGAGGTCGGTAAAACCCTCAGCTTCCAGCCGTCGCCATATGGCAGAGCCGACGAGGCCGCGGTGTCCAGCGACGTAGAACCGGCCGCCACGGTCCAGGGGTGCCGGGATGAACTCGACCTGGTCGCGGTCGTCGGCAGGTGCCTCGTCAGTCATAGCTACTTCGTCCCCCAGCTGGTGAGCTTTACCTCGTCGATCCACGGGCGACCGGAGTGCTCAAGGGAGGCAATGTCTGCGTCGACCATGATTCGGGCCAGCTCAGCCGTATCAACTTCTGCTTTCCAGCCAAGCTTGTCATGAGCCTTTGACGCGTCGCCAACAAGAGCGTCGACCTCAGTGGGTCGCAGGTAGCGTTCGTCGAACCTGACGTGGTCTTCCCAATTCAAGCCCGCGTGGCTGAACGAGGTCTCGACGAAGTCGCGCACGGTGAAATTTCCGCCGGTCGCGAGGACAAAGTCGTCCGGCTCATCGGCCTGCAGCATCCGCCACATGCCTTCCACGTACTCGGCCGCGTAGCCCCAGTCGCGGATCGAGTCCAGGTTGCCCAGGTACAGGTGGTCTTGGGTGCCTGCCTTGATGGCTGCGACCGCGCGGGTGATCTTGCGGGTCACGAAGGTTTCACCTCGGCGTGGGGACTCGTGGTTGAACAGGATGCCGTTCACCGCGAACATGTCATAGGCCTCGCGGTAGTTCTTGGTGACCCAGTAGCTGTAGACCTTTGCGGCGCCGTAGGGCGAACGCGGGTAGAACGGGGTCTCCTCGTTCTGCGGCGGCGGGGTCGCCCCAAACATCTCCGAGCTGGAAGCTTGATAGAAACGTGGATGAATACCCGCCATGCGTACTGCTTCCAGTAGGCGAATAGTACCCATGCCGGTGGTGTCCCCGGTGTGCTCGGGCTCATCAAAAGAGACCCGGACGTGCGATTGTGCGGCGAGGTTATAAACCTCATCCGGCTGAATCTCTGCCAGCAAAGTTACCAGGCGCGAGCCATCGCTGAGGTCGCCGTAGTGAAGGAAAAGTTTGGCAGACGGGTCGTGTGGGTCGACGTATAGGTGGTCGATCCGCGACGTATTGAATGTCGACGCCCGTCGGATTAGCCCGTGAACCTCGTAGCCCTTAGCGAGCAGCAGCTCCGCGAGGTAGGACCCATCCTGGCCTGTAATCCCAGTTATGAACGCACGTCTAGTCACTCAGTCCCCCATGGATATTGGTGAACAGCGACCGGACTTCGACGATAGTTGTCGAGGCCGGGCTGTTTTGATTCAAAGCTGAGCATATGGATTCAAGTGCGGTGACGCAAAGCGGAGTGCGAAGAGGCTTCATCAACGGCGAGCAGACCGGGCAACCAATGTCCGCAGCCAACTTCCGAATTGATCTATAGCAGCGGTCTCACCGAGCACCTCGGTGCGGTACCGGAAACCGTTCTCTCCGAGTGAAGACGCAAGCCCCGAGTCGGCGGCCAAGGCTTGAGCGGCATCGAGCAATGCCTGCGGATCGCCCGCCGGAACCACCAGGCCCCCTCGAGCTGCAATGATCTCGCTAGCCGCAAGCCCGTCTGGATCAGTGGCGCCGATGACTGGGCGAGCGGCGTTGAAGTACGACGTCAGCTTGCTCGGCACCGCCATCTCGGAGACGCCCTCCTTTTCGTTGACGAGGAGAATGTCCGCTGCGGCCAGTGCGTTTTGGAACCCGATGTCATCCAGAGATTCGATAAATTGAAGCTGATTGAGATCTGCCCCGAGCGCCTGAAGCTCGCCGCGCTGGCTGCCGTTACCCAGGAGAACGAACTTCACGGCGCTCACCTGTTGCTGCGCGAGATCAGCGGCGTGCACCACATTCTCGAGACCCTGCTTCACACCCATGTTGCCCGCGTGAAGGACCACAGTTTCGTCCGGTTGCCAACCGAAGCTCTTTCGAATTGCCGCAATATCTTTGGGCGCTCCGGGCTCGAGATGGGTCCAGTTACGAACCACCTCAATCTTCTCCGCGCTCACTCCAAGAGTCTTACTGAGGTACTTACCAAACCGCTCATGGATCACGACGACGCCTGACGCGGCACTCAGGGTTGTCTTTTCGACCCAAAGAATCAGGCGGGCGACCAGACCCGTTCCCATGCCCGTCTCCGTTATTCCCAAGCTGTATATGTCCTGGACCCACACATTTACAGCGGGCCTATGGAAGCTGAGCCGTGCGCGAACCATGGCTAGACCCGTCGAGAAGAGAGCGGGCGACACCATCACGACTATGTCTGGTTTTCCCCATCGCGCGAAGGCAACGTGGAGACCGAACGTCAGCTCCGACACGAGACGGTTAAGTCCACCGGGATTAGCCGGTACGTAGTGACGGAGCCGAACGACAGGAACTTCATCGATGGTTTCGTCCTTGGTCCATCCGCCGTACCCGTCGCGCACCTTCCACTCTGGGTAATGCGGGTGCGCCGTCAATGCCGACACTTTGAAGTCACGTTGAGAAAGGCCGTGCGCGAGCGCGCTGGTGTAAGGAGATATACCTGTTGTTTCCGGGGAGTAATTCAACCCGATAATGAGCACTCGAAGGGGCCGAGTCGCGATGGACCCAGGGCGTGGGACTTGCACAACAGGACGGGTCACTGCGGGAACTCCCTTTGTCGCATGGCAGTACGAAACACTCCGTGGAATGCAAGTACGGCGCGTCCCCGTAGCCTAGCTTTCTCGGACACTCGGATTCGAAAGCGACAGAGCAAACGAGTGAATTGTGAGTTTCTGGCTTGTTACGATCCGGTAATTCGAAGCTCGTCAGGCGTTGAATTGAGCGGATTGACGACACAATGACTACTAATCGAATTGTGGGGAGCACCCGGTGGGTTTGGAACGTGCGGAGAATGGTAACGAGGTGCGAGTCATAAATCTTGCTGACGCGCCAGGCGAGAAAGCAGCGTGGGACCGCCCGCGAGTTCAGGTATATCTCTGGTCAATCGTGGAATTGCTTTTGGTCACCAATCCGTGGCAGATCAGCTCCTCCCTTCGCATACAGGCGCTGAGACTCTTCGGAGCAGACATTGGTCACGGCGTCATCTTCCGGCCGCGTACGCGAGTGAAGTTTCCTTGGAAGCTTCACATCGGCGACCGTTCATGGATCGGTGAAGGCGTCTGGTTTCACAATCAAGACCATGTCTTCGTGGGCAGCGATGTCGTACTGTCGCAGGAAACCCTGATCACTACGGGAAGCCATGCTCATCGACGTGACATGGCGCTAATCACCCGGCCCGTCACGATAGAAGACGGTGCCTGGGTTACCTCCAGGGCAATAGTCCTCGGCGGTGCCCACATAGGACGTTCCGCGCTTGTCACCCCGCTCACCACTGTCGCTGGTCGAGTTGAGCCCAACACGATATACGGAGGCTCCCCCGGCCGGTCATTGGGCGCCAGATTCGCGCCAACCGCAGCTGCGGGTGCCGATCATGTTGACTAGTCAGGTTGTTCAGAACTTGAATCTCCTAGGGACCGTAGAGAAGAAGCGCTTTTCCAAAGTGGTGCCGAATCTCAATCATGTGGTGTGCGAACTTGCGCTCCAGGCCGATAGCGTCGAACTGTGAAGATTGCACAGGTCGTAACGTACATTTCGTCTGACGCTGCTTTCGGCGGGCCGGTGTCAGTCGCGGTGGCTCAGGCAGTCGAATTTGCGCGCCAAGGTCATGACGTGGAACTGCTCGCGGGATGGGACGGGGTAGCTACTGTTGAGGCTCCGGGAGTGTCAGTAAAACTCTTCCGCACTCGCACGCTCCTTCCTGCCGGGTTTAGCGGAATGATGGCGGACGGCCTACTCTCTTACGTCCGGGCAAACTACAAGACCTTCGACGCATTCCACATTCACCTTGCGCGGGACCTGATAACTCTCCCAGTGGCGAGGTTTCTGTCGTCCAAGAATGCGGTCTATGTAGTTCAGCCGCACGGAATGATAATGCCGGACCGTCGGTTCCGCGCCCGAGTTTTCGACGCTGTTGCTGTTCGACGTGTCTTGAGCGGTGCTATTTCGGTCATCGCTTATAAAGGCGTCGACGATGAGGCGCTCGCATCCCTCTCTAGAGGTACTGCTTCGATCTCTTTATTGGTCAACGGAGTCGAGCTCGACTCAGAGACCGAAGAGCCAGTGGTCTCGAACGAGGTAATTTTCATGGCCCGACTCCATCCCCGTAAGAGGGTGATGGCGTTTGGAGAAATGGCCCGAATTCTCTACCGCCGTGGAGTAGCTTGTCGCTTCATAGTCGTTGGCCCGGACGAGGGCGACCTGGATGGGCTGCAGACTTTCATCCAGACAAACGGCCTGGGGCAGATACTCAACTATGAAGGCGCCGTAGCCTATTCCGAGGTTCGACAGAGGCTGCGTGGAAGTGCTGCCTATGTTCTTCCTAGTGTTAACGAGCCATTTCCAGTAACGGTGCTTGAGGCTATGGCCGTCGGAACGCCGTGTGTTATTACCGATTCATGTGGGCTTGCACCTTACTTCCAGGAAGACTCAGCTGGAATTGTCACAGACGGTACACCAAACCAAATGGCGGAAGCAGTTGAAAAGTTGATTGTCGACTCCGACTTCTGGAAATCGACCGTTGCTAGCGCAAAGCTCACTGTAAAGAATCGTTTCAGCATTCAAGCAGTCGGGGACACGCTCTTGGGGCTGTACACGGCGGCTGGACGGGAGAGCCCGTGAACGACACGCACGGGGCTCAGCCGAGTCCAGGTAAAAGGCCCGTACGGAGTCCCATGGACCTAGCATCACGGCGAGGATATGCACCGGTAGCGCTAAGAACAGCTGCAGCGGCTGTGGTCTAAATGTTTGTTTGTTCCCACCGGATTACGTCTTGATGAACAGCGAGCGCCGGTCGTCGTAGACGACATTTCACTACTGCCAGCTGAACTTATACTGATGCGCATGGGGAAATGTTTGGTAATCGGCGGAAATGGATTTCTGGGTTCGCACGTCGTCGACATGCTAGCTGCGGCCGGACATCAAGTAACCGCATTTGATCGTTTTTCTAGTGGGACTCAAAACTATTCGGCGGCGAACGTCACGCCGCTCGTCGGCGACTTCCTGGATAGGTCTCATCTCTCTAGAGCAGTAGCCGATCAAGACTTCGTCTTTCATTTTCTTTCGATTACCACCCCTGCGAGCGCCGAGAGCGATCCAACCCTCGACATCCGCACGAATCTTGCGCAGACTGTCGACCTGTTCGAGTTCTGCGCGGACGCCGGCGTTCAAAGGCTTTTTTTCGCGTCTTCCGGTGGTGCAATATACGGCGCTTCAGATCGGCAGGCATCTGCTGAGACTGATCCCACTTGGCCAGTTTCACCGTATGGCATCATCAAGCTCGCCATTGAGAATTATCTGGGCTATTTCAAGGCCACTCGAGGGCTAGAGCACACTATCTTCCGGATTTCGAACCCCTATGGTCCGCGACAAGGCCCGACAAAAACGCAAGGACTGATTCCGGTCGTCTTAAACCGGATTGCTCGCGGACTGCCGATCACGCGGTTCGGGGACGGGACAATGATTCGCGACTTCCTCTTTGTGGACGACCTCATGCGAATGGTCGGTATGGCACTTAGCGAAGACGTCCCGCACGATGTTTACAACCTGGGCCACGGTGAAGGCCACTCTGTAAACGACATTCTCGAAAGCGTTCGCCGAGTGACGGGGCATGATTTTGTGGTGCTAGAAAGACCTTCACCCCCCACGTTCATTCAGCGCTCAGTCCTCGATGTGTCAAGATTCAATTCCGACTTCGGGCCACTGAATTACACAAAGCTCGATGACGGAATCAGGGCGACCTGGGACCTGCTTCCAACTAACTTTGAGACTCAATCGCTGCGATAACACCGCTGACGGCACCGTTTGATATTTTTGTCACCCCTAACTGCGTAGTCAATGAACTCCGATGGTGCTTGGCCAAAACCTGTCCCACGTCATTCGTGGGGGGCTTCCGGTATGTAGACATGTGGTGGTCCGGACCGACGGATCGACTCCCGAACGGCGCATCATTGTTGAAAAGGACGGCAGCGCTTAGGTCCCAGTCCGCGTGGACATTCGCAGGGACGATCAGCAGGTGGCGGTGGAGCGTGCGGAACGTGACCGGTCGGCTGATGCCACGCAGCCAATGCCATTAGTTGCGGGTCAGCTCATGACATATTTGCGCCCTGCAGCTCGCCGTCGCGCGGGCGGAGAATATGGCTGGTTAGCCACCTGCCGGGCTTGAGAGACGCGGCACACCGCCGACCTGTCGGCCGGTTGAGCGACAGCTGATCCCCGGCCACAACTCCCGTCGGAGCACGACGACCGGCTGACTGGGCCGATGCGCGCTTCCCTGGGCACCTCGAATCGTCGCAAGACGAGCGATCAGGCGACTTGGTGTAATCGAGATCGACGGCATTCGGACGCGTCCTGTGGCGATTGCTGTCGCGCTCGCGACCGGTCCGGAACTATCGGCCGGCTAAGTATCGGATCTGACTTCGCTCACGTCATCATCGGTGACCGCGGGTCCCTCGGCACGCCGAGGTACAGCCCGACGCACAGGGTCGTGGTAGCCGCCGAGCGTGCTGCACGCGTACAGCGAAGGCGTCCGCACATGCGGGATCCGAGATCTGAACGGTTCAACAACGCCGCCGCTAACCGGAAACTTCAGGATTTCTGCGAGTCCATCACAGCCATCGGCGCTCCCCCTTGGTCCAGAGCGCACTATCCCCGGGCAAACGGTAGAGCAGTACGCTGCGACCGCACCACCGCCGCCGGGTGAGCCCACCGCCCCACGAGGTATCAGTGAGCGTTGCCTAACGGCACCCGCGGTCACCTAGCTAAGGGCCGCCCGAGTCACGCGCTTGTTGTTCTAAGCGCTCCCCTACACCGACGGTAGCTTCGACGGAAGCAGGCCATTGTGACGAGCACGAACTGGCTTGGCGACTCCACGCTTAGCATCAGGGCACGCCGCAAGCCAAATTCTGCGCTTCTGGCTCTGAACAACCGCCAAGCAGCGTCTTCGTGAATCTTCTGAACGCCCCATTCAGTAACGGAAATATCTAATGCCGTCGCATAGTGCTGACGAATCAACTCCGCGGATTTGAGGGCGCTGACAGCCGCAACTGAAGACTTTCCTCCGAAGGACTGATAGAGACACGTGATTTCGGGAATGCTTAGAACACTTCCGACCATGGATGCGCGCAGTAAAAGCTCATAGTCCTCGGCGAATCGGGGGTTAAGTGAAGGAATCGGCAGCTTTGAGCTCTTTCGGAGAGAATCCACTCGCCATATGGCCGCTGATGGCGGCCACGGACTCGACGGTGACTTGAGGAGATCAACTGTGCTGAATCGGGCCGCCGGCGACGGCCCCACCCCGCGCAGATGCCCGTCCGATGTCCGAATCCTGATCCGGCCGCCGACGACGGCCGCCTCCGGGTGTGCTGAGATAAGTTGTACGAGCTGTCGTGTAGCAGGGGTAAGCAAATCATCGCTGTCAAGGATCACGACATAGCTGGTTTGAACTAGGTTCAGTCCGGTCCTTCGTGCATGGGCTGCGCCCGCGTTGGGTTGACTCACGACGTCCGCGCCCAGCTCCCGCGCAATATTCGCGGTCTGGTCCGTTGACCCGTCGTCTACCACAATGATTTGGCACGCGAGATTGTTCAAGGCGCTTTCAATTGAGGCTGCGATCGTACCTTCCGCATTGTAGGCCGCCATCACAACAGTCACATCGTCAAGAACGGTGGGTGCGCTCTTCGAAGAATCAATCATCAGAATTGCCTCCGTTCGCTCCGACAGCGTTGCGGCGGAAGTCTAAGCTTTCGTACAGGATCGCATGCTGCGCACCGAGTCCCACCCAGTTACGGAGATGCATGTCGGGTAGCTCGCCTCGCTTAGACGCATCTGCGCGCAGAGCTCTCACCGCGCTGAGGACGTGGGTCCAGTCCCAGGCCTCCGGCAGCGTGACGACCCATTCGTTCCCGACCTCGCACTGGAGCTCGCGCATAGAAGGCGATTCAGTGACGATGAGCGGTCGCCCCGCTGAGAGTGCCAGCAACGCGGCACCTGAGTTGTAGACGGAGGTGTATGGGAGGATCACGAACTCGGACAGCCCGATTGCCCTTAATAGTTCCTCCGAACTAAGCGACCTTGGTATTAGCTCGACCGTTCCGCTCGCTTCCCTCGCTAGGTCTTCGAGCTTCTCCCGGTAGGTGGGAGATAGCGGCTTTCCCGCAACCGTTAAACGCAGGGATCCCTCATGGCTAATCAAGTTCATCAACTTTTCGATGCCCTTGTATGGCCGCAGATAGCCGAAAGTGAGGAGAGCGTCACGCCTCGACGTTTCCTTCATCCACCCTACTTTTGCTAAGAACGGGGCGTAGTCACCGTGTGGTATCAGCACACCGTTGCCGGTCGGGGCGGCGTCCATGCCTGTGCGCGAAAGAAATATACGAGCCCTGCATGATTTGGTCCAAAGCGCCAACACCCACCTCTCGAACGCGCCTGTACCATCATGGGGGTTGAGATTGTGCACAGTCGCCACGTTTGAAACTTTACGCAGTCTGTTCCACGAGAGGAGGGCTACGAAAGTTGCGGACTTTAGCATTGCGCGCAACGCATTGGCATCCTTGGTCATCCGTTCAGGCCAGTGGATATGGAGAACCTCGTAGCGGAAGCGAAACGCTCCCGACCATGAAAAAGGGAGGACTTCTACGCGGTCAGCGAGGGAGTCGATGAGCATCGGAACGAAAGGATTGTCGGCGTCGTCGACCGTACCTGGCGACATCATTATCCGTGTTCGCCTAACTGAGTGAGTGGACCGCCAGCTTCTCATCACGCTACTTCCGCCTTATCCGTTGTGCGACCCTTGCGCTCCACCGCGACTCTTCCGAGAGAGATGAGAATTCGGATGTCACCGCGTAGCTGTGAGGATATAGCGCAGATGAGTCCGACCCAGGCTGCCCAAAGCGCGAGTAAAAGCATCAGCTGAAGCAGGTCGGGTGTGTTCGGTCCAGGGAACTCCAACAATCTTGCACCTTTCACAACGGCATACGCGGACGCGAAGAGCGCCACAGGCCGAAGTGCAGCCGAAACCAGCGGGCGAGTTCGGACGCCGATCGCTGGCACCGTAATGGTGGTTCCGACTAACCAAATCACGAATAGACCAACTGCACCGGCGCCAGCAACCCACTCAGGGCCACGACTCACCCACATGACCATTGCGACCGCCATCACAGCCCGTCCAGCTAGTTCTGACCAGAAAAGCATCCCTGTCCGCGCGCGCGCCAGAAAGATCCAGTAGTACACGTATCCCAAACACTGAAATAGGCCACCGATAGCCAAAATCTCGAGAGTAGTCGATGCTCCGGTCCACTTGGGACCAAGAACAACGCTGATCAGTGGTTCCGAGGTCGAAGCGAGAATACTGAGGATTCCGATAAGACCGTAGGCCAACACCATTTGTGCTTTGAATGCGGCAGCGCCAAAAGACGCAGCGTCAGTCAATCGTGTTAAGTACGGCAGAACAACTCTCGTCAGGGGAGAGGCTAGCTGCTGTAGCGGAAGGCTAACTAACTGGAACGCTCGACTATATAGACCGAGCGTGACCGCCCCGAGGGTCCTGCCGATCAACACAGAGTCGAGATTCGAACTCGCATAATTGACAACTTGGACAGCAAATGTGTTGGCACCGAAACTTAGGAGACTCTTCATCTTGCTGGACCGTTGCCACAACCCCGGCCACCAGCGCGAACTTACGACAGAGAATATGAGGGACACGATTGATGCGCCGAGCGCCTGTGCGGCCAACGCCCAGACTCCCATCCCGAGAGCAGCCGCAAGTACAGCTAGGCCAAAGCCGACCAGTTGACTTCCGACATCGGTTGCGGAAAGCCACTTGAACTTCAGACTACGGTTCAGCTCTGCTCGGAACTGAACTGCGATGCCGTTGAGGGGAAACATTATCGAAAGCACAAGCGCCAGATCTAGTAAGCGCGGCTCCTCGTAGAAGAGAGCAATCAGGGGAGCGATCAAGGCTACGACCACGCCCGTCATCAGGCCAATTGAGGTGTTCAACCAAAAGAGGTTACTTTTTTGCCCCTGGCTGAGCCGCGGGGCCTGAATGGATGCCAATGACAACCCGAAATCTCCGATGACCGTGGCCGCTCCAAGAATGGCCATAACCATCGCTAGAAGTCCGTAGTCTTCTGGCGTCAGCATTCTGGCGAGAACTACTAGAGACGCTAGTTGGACTAGATACTTCAGCCACTGCCCCGCCAGCACTACGAGCGCCCCCCGTCCGGCCCTACGCCCGCTCATAGTCAGGTCCATTTTTACTTTCTGTTCTTAACGATTAGGTGGGACGCATTGGAAGTTGGAGAGCCTAGGTCGCTCACAGACTCCCGATAGGGTGCAGCCAGGGCCTCCGGCGAATCGATGCCCGGCATCGCGAGTCTTCCGCGTCTGATAACCGCGAGCATGATCATCACCGGCAGGCCAGTGAAGAAGGCGTAATTGAAGATGGCTCCCGATTGCGACGAAATTGTGCAGAAGATCAGCAGAACCCCAACATAGGCGAGAGCGAATTTTAGAGGTATGAACTCCGCTGCAGCGAATCGCCCGTCCACGATGGAGACGGCTCGCCCGAGCAGATAGAACCCGAGGCAGGTTCCTACGAGACCAAAATTCACGTAGAGCTCTGCACCCATCCCCGGAACGACGTAGGTCAGGGACGAAGACCCCAAGATGGACTGCCCGCTAACCTCCGTTATCGATCTCGGGAGGTCTAGCCCGCCCCCTAGGCCCAATATTTTGAGGATTCCGAACGGGACAGACAATATTCCGGCTGCGAGCGTCTCACCCCAAAGCAGACCATTTTGTTCGACATAGTTCTGTGCGAAACCCATCATTGAGAATCGACCAAGCTCCCAGTCAACGGCACTGCCAACGCCGAAATCTGACAGCGAATAGTTGGCAGTACGAGCAGTCGTTATTGCGGCGCTGTAGAGGGCTCCTGTGACGGCTAAACCGATCGCGAGTAGCACCCGAATACGCCCCAACAAGGGCCAAAAGGTGAGTATCAGAGGGAGACACATCATGAGCGCAATAGCCCGCCCCCCGGTCCAGGACAGAGAGAGAACGATAGCTGCAATAGACCCGAGAAGCAGTAACGCGATTCTCCACACGGATCGCCCACATTTCGTCGAGACGAGCCAGAGTGCGAGGAAGGAAACAGCCCAAGTGAACCACTGGGAAAGGAAGCCGAATCGTGCCATACCGCCATCAAGCGAGATGATTCGGTCCGAAACGGCGCTTTCCGCGAAAGCGTTCATTTGGGTCAGGGCGAACAGAGTAGGAGGCAACAACAGGATCGCCGACCAGAAGAGACCAAGCTTAGGCAACTGCGCCAGATTTCGGGACGGATAACCCTGTTTCGGGTCGCGGCGGAGAGAACGGAGCGTTCCTAGGCACAGCGCTGCGAGACCCAGCGCCGTAGCCCATATCGGCAGTGACAGAGTATCCCTGTTCGAGACAGCCAGCAGGTCCACGTATCCCCGGTTGGTGCCGCCCAGCACACCGACGTGGACTATTCCTGAGGCGACGAAAACTAAAAGGTACATTCCGATAATGAGACTTCGAAAGTTGACAGCCCGCTTCAGAACAATCGCGATATGGATAGCGACAGTAGTGCCGGAGATGCCGGCCACAACCAATACAAGCACGGCCACGGTTTGCGAGAAACTCACTCTGGGATTTCTCGCAATCTGCCCGGCATTTCTATCCTCTTCGTCCAAACGCTGCGCAAAGCGCTAGCGGGCACAGAAGGCAGTGAACTCAATACGCTGTTGAAGCGAAACTTGACCCCGCTAGTACGCACCATCCTTGCTCATCACAGCCCGGGCCGTGCGCCATAGGATCACGATGTCTCCTGTAATTGACCAGTTTTCGACGTAGTAAAGATCAAGTCTCACGGTGTCTTCCCACGACAGATTCGATCGCCCGCTGACTTGCCATAATCCGGTCATGCCTGGTTTCACCAAGAAACGTCTATGGACGTGGAGTTCATATTCAGACACCTCCCGTTCAAGGGGCGGTCGGGGGCCGACCAATGACATCGTCCCGCCGAGGACGTTGAATAGCTGTGGAAGTTCATCGATGCTAAAGCGCCGCATGAAGCCGCCGAGAGGCGTGACACGTGGATCGTTCTTCATTTTGAACATCACGGCGTTTGCCTGAGAGCTGCCTTGTGCCTTCAGCGTCGCCAGCTGCGCCTCCGCATCCGTCACCATCGATCGAAACTTTAACATGCTGAATTGGGTTCCGTTGATGCCGACCCGCACCTGTCGGAAGAGGACTGAACCCGGTGTGCTCAACCGAATTGCTAGTGCCATCACCGCAAACACCGGTGACAGGATCGCAATTAAAGTCCCCGCCGCCACGATATCGAAACAGCGCTTTGCAAACATCCGCTTACCCTCATATCGCGGCGTCTCCACGTGAATTAGGGGAAGCCCTGCAACTGGGCGGGTGTGAATACGCGGTCCCCCGATATCAGTGAGGCTTGGAGCCACGACTAGGTGTTGACGTCCAGGTTCGAGGCCCCAACTTAGCTGTCTCATCTTTTGAGGCGGCAAAGCCTCGCTGCTACTAACCACCACGGTATCCGCACCGACGACGCTCATAGCCTCTTGCAACATGTCGATCTCGAGAAAAACAGGAATTCTAGAACCCGGTAGGAACTGGATGTCCTCGCCTCCAGGAATACAGGCGCCAACAACAAGGTAGCCAGCCTCAGAGTGACGAGCGAGCTCACGGGCCAAGTGCTCCGCTGACTCTTGAGACCCAACTAGAAGCACTCTTGAGGAAAACTGTCCGTCGAGTCGTTGTGCGCCCAACCAAATACGCCAAATCCATCTTGAAAGGACCAGTACGCTCAGGCCCAAAGGAAATGCGATCAGAATGTATCCACGAGCAAACTCAATCTGGAACAGGAACGAAACGATCGCGACGAGACCAAAAAGTCTAACCGTGGCTCCTGCGACCTGACGGTACTCTTGCGGGCCGGTTCCCAAAACGCGGTACCCCCGGCTCCCATAAATGCCGAGCATCAGCATCCAGGCACCGATTATGCTCAGCGAGATCGCCGTGTAGCTGATCGCGACCTGGGTAAGGTTCCCACCAAGTCGAACGTCGGCAGATGCAATGCCGAACCAGGCAATCTGCACGCCGAAGACGACCCAGACAAGCACGAGGAGATCAGTGACGGCAAGCCTGGCGGCATACACGTCACGCCAGTTACGCCCCGCTCGTTTAGCGTCGAGGGCTGCCACAGACGATGCAAGCTTGCTCATGTTCCCCCGCGCGGCACGCATCTACTGCCACGATGTCCCCTTATCGATAGATCGCATCACGGAATCGCCGGCCCAGACCCATAGGGTGCCGGCGGCTTCCGAGACGGCGACGTTGCCCTGCATAGTCTCCGCTGGTTCATCGACTGGGAGACAGCCTGTCGGGGTGACCGTCGTGGGGCTAACCGAAAGGGCGGTCAGCTGCACTCCCGCACATTCCGGGAGACCGACCGTCGCTATAAGGTATCCCATCTCAGTTACGGCCAGATTAACAGCACCATCAATTGTTACCGGATTGCCCCAACTGTCCCCCGAACTGGAGGTGATGAAGATGTCGCTGTCGGCACAGAGCACGGCCGCCTCAGTGCTTGAGCGAGACGACAAGGCGACGACGGACTCACACGGCGCTTCGACGTCACCCGATGGGGCATGCACCGTCCCCCGGGTCGTCGGGTCGACAAACCACTGATCGCCCAGCAGGTTCGGCGCCTCGGAGTAGTCAGCACCCGCCACGAAAGAGCGGATGAACTGCGGCGCGCATTCCACGCCGTCAAATCCGACCAGCTCGGTGAGACTGTCGGATACCACTCGGATGCTTTGCAGAGCAGTGATGCCGACGTCGCTGGTCGCATCCGTCGCCTGCCAGGTGCTGCCGCCGTTGGTTGTCACGTCTGGCGCAGCTCCAGCCGCAGGGCATGCGCCGCTTGTGGCTCGCCAGGCGGTATCCCCGTCAAGGGCGGCCAGGATGCGCGTAGGAGGGACCGAGGCGATATCAACGGCCGGGGACCGAGTGGGCGTGGCGCTCGACTGTGGAGTGAACGTTGGGATGGGTTCGGGTGATGACTGTGGTGCTGACGCGCGTGTACCTAAAGCCCAAGTGATGAGGAGAATGTCGACGAGAACGAAGGCTATGACCGCGAGGTAGATCCAGGCACGACGGCGCGAAGAATCTCGGGGCTTGTAGCGAGGTGGTCGGGGCATAGGTCAGCGCCGACCGATCGTGGTGGCGAAAGCGTTGGTGATCTGCGTAACCGTGTTGTTCAGGATGACGCCCACGCGTGCGTAGACCGCGGTGGACTGACGGTACGGGTCCTCGATGTCGTCGTCGTCGGGGTGGAACGGGGGTGGGGAGAAGCCTCTAGTGGCTGAGACTTCGGCGATTAGGGCGCGGAGTTGCGTGGCGGGTTCAGGTTGCGGGGTCTCGACAAGCTCGACCACCGGAGTGGGGGTCTCGACAGGCTCGACCGCCGCTGCCTCGCCAAGAGACTCGAGGGCGGTGGGCAGCAGCCTTGCGAACTGGTTCAGGGTGTACGAGTAGCGGGAAGCTCGCGGGTAGAGGGAAACGACCTTGCTACGGTGCTCACGGGTGGCGGTCAGCACCAGGTCGGCGTCGGTGATGAGCTGCTCAGTGAGCTGCTGCGAGCGGTGCTGAGACGCGTCGGCGCCATAGTGCGTGGCCAGCTGGGCTGCTTCGGGCGTCATGTCGTGCCCGACCATGGACTGGGTGCCGGCGCTGTGCACGATCGCCGGAATACCCAGATCGTCGAGCTTGGCCTGAAGCAGCCGTTCGGCGACCGGCGATCGGCAGATGTTGCCGGTGCACACGACCAGGATCGTGAGCGGTGCAACGTTCGACTGCTCGGCCATGGCTACTTCTTTGCCCGGCTAATCTTGGCGCGCTTGGCCTGCTCGCGGCGGGTGGGCTCCTCGGTCGTGATGTCGTCACCGTAGCCGTACCCATAGCCGTAGCCGTACCGGTTGTACCCGTAGGCGTCGGGGCCCTTGGTCGGCAGCATGGTGAGAACGAGCCCGGAAACCGGTGCCCCGACGTTGTCCAGCGAGGCAATTGCGCCGCGGAGCTGGTTCTTCTGGGTGCGACCGGCGGCGACCACGATGATCGCGCCGCCGACGTTCTTGGCGAGGATGGCGGCATCCGTCACCGGAAGCAGCGGCGGGGTGTCGTAGATGACCACGTCGAACAGGCGGTTGAACTCGGCGATGAAATGCGTCATGCGCGCCGACCCGAGCAGCTCGCTCGGGTTCGGCGGAATGTGGCCGGCGGGCAGCACGAAGAGCTGACCGCGACCCCACGGCTGGATGACATCGTCGATCTCAGCGCGGCCGATGAGTACGTCGGTCAGACCAACGGCACCTTCGACACCCATGTAGTCGGCGACCTTGGGGCGACGCAGGTCAGCATCGATCAGTAGCACGCGGGAACCGGCATCGGCCAGGGCGATGGCGAGGTTGGCACCCGTGGTGCTCTTGCCCTCGCTCTCGATCGACGAGGTGATAACGAAGCTGCGGTCGGTTCGGCCGACGTCGAGGAACTGCAGGTTGGTGCGCAGGGTGCGGAAGGACTCGGCGCGCGGGCTGCGCGGGTCGACGTGCACGATGAGCGGGCGGTCCTGCGCCTTCGGGTCGAACACGATGCCACCGAGGATGGCCACGTCGGTGACACCCTCGACGTCGTGCTCGTTGCGGATGCGGGTCTCGAGCGTTTCGCGGAGAACCGCCAGGCCCACCCCGAGGGCGAGACCGACAAGGGCGCCGAGCGCGATGTTGAGCGGCACGTTCGGGCTGACCGGCACCGACGGCACGGTGGCTTCCTGGGCGCGGGTGAGCTTGACCGGTGAGATGGCGTCATCCGTCATCGGTGTCTCGATCTCTTCAACCACGGCAGTGAGGCTCTGCGAGATCGCGTTAGCGGTGTCGGCGGCGCGAACCGGGTCGATGTCGGTGACGGAGATGTCGATGATCGAGGTGTCGAGCGGGGCGGAAGCGGTCACACGACTGGCGAGCTGGTCAGACGTGATGCCGAGCTCGAGAGTACCGATGACCGGCAGCAGCACGATCGGGGTGGAGACCAGGTCGGCGTAGGTCTTGACCCGCTGCACGGTGAAGCTGTTGCCCTGCACCAGCTCGGTTGTGGTTCCGGTCGACTGGGTGGAGACGAACACCTTGGCGGTGGCGCTGTACTTCGGTGTCTGCGTCAGCGAGAACGCCGCGGCCGCACCGACCCCGACCAGCGTAAGAAGAACGATCAGAACCCAGCTTTTACGCAGGATGCGAATGTAGTCGCGAAGTTCCACTCAGCGGCCTTTCCTTGGTGCAATGCCAGGTTTGAGACCGCGTGCGTGCGCCCCCAAGCCATATTCGCACAGATCAGTGCGGCGCCATCCACCGATTACGCCGCAGCACAAGGCCTGCGAACCGCTAGTTTGGGCAGCATGACTTCCGCACCAGACCGGGTCTCCGGGCCGCGCTCGGGCCTCGGCGTGGCCGCCGCCGGGCTGCTTGCCGCCGTTGTGCTGGTCATTCTGCTGAACGGGCTGTACATACGCGGGTCGCTGGTGGACCCGCAACTGGCTGTGCTGCTGAGCTACCTGGTGGTGTGGGTGCCGTTTGTTGGTGCCGTGTTAACTTTTTGTTTCGCGTTCGGCTCCCGGTCGCTGGCCCGCGACATCGGGCTGCGGTTTCGGCCGCTCGACCTGCTCTGGGGGCTCACCCTGGGCGTCATCGCCCGGGTGCTCGCGACCGTGCTCGAGATCGCCGGCTACGGCCAGATGGGCTCCGCCGGCGCCACCCTGGGCGAACCCGCGCGCGACCTGTGGTGGCTGTTCGCGGTGATCCTGGCCCCGGCACTGCTCGCTCCTCTTATAGAGGAGGTGTTCTTCCGCGGGCTGGTGCTGCGGGCGGTGACCGGGGCATCCGCTGCGAATGGTGCGAACCGGCGGCTGGCATTGGGCATCGCGGTCGTGGTGAGCGCGGCGACCTTCGCGCTGATTCACCTGATCGGGGTCGGCTCCCCCACCGCCGCGCTGGTGGTCGGGCTGTCAACGTTGCTGTTCGGGCTCGGAGCCGGCGCGCTGGCCGCCGTCACCGGACGCATCGGCGGGGCCATCGTGGCGCATGTGGCGTTCAATGCTCTGGTGGTGCTGCCGGCAGTTCTCGGCTAGTCCGTCTTAGCGGTGGCCAGTTCGGCGGTCTTGCCGGTGACGATCTGCCCGGCACTCACCCGGATGACCTCGCGGTTGGTCGGCTTGGCCGAGTCGTACAGCCAGGTGCTGGCGAAGCTGGTGCCGACCGGACCGTCGAACCGCAGCAGGTACCGGCCGGGCTTGAGCCCGGTGAGGGTGTACTCGCCCATGCCATTCGTGGTGGCCGCGCGAGTGACCTGACCGTCGGTGTCGACCGCCGAGACGGTGGCCCGGTTAAGGCCCACGTTGCGGGCGTCGGCCGCGAAGACGGTTCCGGTGATGGATGCCGTGGGTACGAGCGCGGCATCCGCTTCGGTCATGCTGTTGCCGGCCTTGAGCGCGAAGGCGGTGGCACCGGATCGGGACGGCTTGTTGCCCCACCACTCGCGCAGGTAGCCGGCGCTGCCGTGGCCGCTGCCGCCGGAGAACTGCAAGGTGTACCGGCCGGCGGTGAGGCCGGTGAAGCTGTAGTCGCCGCGGGCGTTGGTGCGGGCGGACGCGATGCTGCCGCCGAACCGGCCGGACTCGGTGGTGGCGGTGCTGACGTAGGCGTAGACCCAGGCACCGGCGATGGCGGCTCCGGTGGCGTCGTCGGTGACGCGGCCGCTGATCTCGGCGCCATTGGCGAGGGCGGCGTTCTTGCCGGTGACGGCGGTGTCGGCCTTGAGCTGCACGGTGGCGGCGGTGTTCGGGTGGGTCTGGTCGCGCCACCACTCGGCGACGAGCTCGGACTGCGCCGGCGGGGCGAACCGCAGGCTGTACGCGCCGGGCTCGAGGTCGGCGATGGCGTAACCGCCGTTGGCGGTGGTGGCGGTGCCCTGCACGATGCCGTCGGCGTCGAACGCCGACACCGTGGCGCCGTCGAGCCCCTCGGCGGGCGACCCGGCGGTGACGGTGCCGCTGATCGAGTTGAGCGGCAGCATGGTCGCGTTCTTGTCGGTGACGGCCTCGCCGAGAGCGACCGGGAAGGTGTCGGCGTCGTCCTGCTCGGCGGCGCCGCCCCACCACTCGGCGCGGTACCCGGAGGCGATGAAGTTGAGAGTGTAGCTGCGCACGTCGAGGCTGTGGAAGGTGTAGTTGCCGTCGGCATCCGTTGAGGTGATGGGGATGGCGGTGCCGTACTTGCCGGTGGAGGTGTAGATGTAGACGCTCGCGCCGGCGATCGGGTCGCCGGTGGCCTGGTCGGTGACCCGGCCGGTGAGGCTGGTGGCGTTGATGGGGCCGTTGGCCGGCTGGGTGGGCGCGCTGGTGGGGGTGTTGACCGGCGACTGGGTCGCGGGCGGGGTGGGCGTTGCGCTGGGGGTGGCGGTCGGCGTGGCGCTGGGGGTCGGTTGCGTGGTCGCGAAGGCCGGGGTCGTGGGGGCGACCAGCACGGCTGCGAGTACGGCGGCGAGCGCGGCGACGGTTCGGGCAGAGCGGAGGGGCGAACGACGTGGCATGCGTTTCCCCCTGAGTTGCGACCGATGAGCTGTGAGCACGCCAGCGGACCCAGTGGGACCAGCCTAGGGCGGGCCGTCGCGATTACCTGGGAAGTTGCGGGGTCTCGACAGGCTCGACCACCAGTGCCGGGGGTCTTGGCCGTCGGTGCGCGAAGGGTCTCGACCGGCGGTGCGTTGCGGGGTCTCGACCGGCTCGACCACCGGGATCGACTGAGGGCTTGACACCGTTGGCTAATGGGCTTAGCTTTTAGCTAAGACAATTAGCCAACTGGAGGACATCATGACCGAGTTTCTCACTCTCGACGAAGGAACCATCGCCTACGACCTGAGCGGTCAGGGGCCGCTGGTGGTGCTCGCCCACGGCATGGGCGACAGCCGGCACTCCTACCGCTTCATCGTGCCGGCCCTCGTGGCTGCCGGGTACACGGTGGCGAACGTTGACATCCGCGGCTGCGGCGAGTCCAGCACCGACTGGAAGGGCTACAGCCGCACCGACATCGCCGGCGACCTCGTCGCCCTCGTGCGTCACCTCGGCGGTCCGGCCGTCATCGTGGGTCAGTCGATCAGTGGCGGCGCGGCGACGATCGCCGCCGCATCCGCCCCCGATCTGATCGTGGGCCTGGCCGAGCTGGCGCCGTTCACTCGCAAGCAGTCGATGGACCTCGGTGGCCTGCTGCGGGTCAAGGCTCACCGGGCGGGCACGGTCCAGCTGGCGAAGGTCATGATGACCGGCAGCCTCAAGGCCTGGCTGGCGTACCTCGACCTGGCGATTCCGGTGAAGCCGGCCGACTGGAGCAGCGAACGCGCGCGGATCGAGACCAGCCTGAGCCAGCCCGAGCGGGCGAAGGTACTGAACTTGATGACGAAGACCACACCCGCCGATGCCGGAGCCCAGCTGGGCAATGTGCGCTGCCCGGTGCTCATCATCGAGGGCAGTGCCGACCCCGACTGGGCGAACCCGCGCGCCGAGGGCGAGCGCATTCTCGCCGACCTGCCCGCCGGCCTCGGCGAGCTCGCCGTCATCGACGGCGCCGGCCACTACCCGCACGCCGAGACCCCGGAGAAGCTCCTCGAGCTGCTGCTGCCGTTCCTCGGCAAGACCCTTGCTCCCACGAAAGCCGACAATGCCTAGGGCCGGCCTCGACGCCGCGACGGTCACCGACGCCGCCGCCACCCTCGCCGATGAGATCGGCATCGAGCGGCTCAGCATGAATGTGGTCGCCGAACGCCTGGGCGTGAAGGCCCCGTCGCTGTACAAGCACGTCGACGGGCTGGCGGCGCTCACGCATCGCATCGCCATCCTCAGCGCCAACGAAGCGGGCGACGCCCTGCGGGACGCCACCCAGGGTCGGTCGGGCGGCGAGGCTTTGGCCGCCGCGGCGCAGGCCCTGCGCGACTACGTGCAGCAGCACCCCGGCCGGTACGCCGCCACGACGGGCGCGCGACCCATCGACGCCGACGACCCGCTCGGCCCGGCACTCGAACGTACGTTGGTCTCACTCCGCGCCGTACTGCGCGGCTACCACCTTGAACCCGGGGCCGAGATTCACGCTCTGCGGATGCTGCGCAGCACTCTGCACGGGTACGCCACCCTCGAGGTGGCCGGGGGTTTTCAGATCGATGTGGATGTCGACGAGAGCTTTCGTTGGTTGATCGATTTTCTCGACCAGGGCTTGCGCGGCCGGAAATCAGCGCCGGTGGTGTAGCTCGCGTCGCCAGTCGCCCGATCGAACCTCGAGCTGTGGATAAGTCAGGGCAGTGTCGGCATCAATGTCGGTGGGTGATGAGACTATCTCACTATGAGGAGCCCTGACGAGGCAACACCAGCCGCTGCGGACGACGACGATCGCCCACAGCCCACCCGGCACGACCGGGTTCTGGCCGAACTGGCCCGCAAGACCGCACTGATCGCCGACGACGACCGCGCCATCGCGCAGGCTCAGGCCAAGAAGGTGGAACACCTGGTCGAGCTGCAGGACTGGAGCGAGACGGCCGGGGTGGCGGCGGCGCTGCACGGCAATCCGGCATCCACTGGATCGATCGCCGCCCTCACCCCGGAACAGGCCCGGGCGGCGCACTTCAGTCGGTGGGAAGACAACGAGGTGGTGCGCCGCACCATCGTGAGCGAGACGGCGTGCCTGACCAACGTGGCCGAGCGCACCGTGGAACGCCTGATGGACGAGGCCCGGTTCTGTATTACTACGCGCCGGCCACGTTCGAGGCGCTGGCGGCCGGGGAGATCAGCTACCGGCACGCCAACGTTCTGGTTGACCAGCTGCGCACCCTGCCGCTGGACGACCAGGCCGGGTTCGAAGAGAAGGTGCTGGCGTCGGCGCGGACGATGCCGGTCGGCCGCTTTCGCGACAAGGTGCGCCGGTTGCGAGAGCGGATGCATCCGGAATCGATCGTGACCCGCAATCGTGAGGCGCTGGCCAAGCGCGGCATCTCGTGGGAGCCCGAGGCCGATGGGATGGGGACGCTGCACTGGTACGGCACCGCCGAGCAGACCAAGGCGGCGTACGACCGGATCCACTCGATGGCGGCAGGCCTGAAGAAGCGCGGCGACCCGACGCCGGCAGGCGACGAGGGCGACCAGCGTCGCCTCGACCAGCTGCGCGCCGACCTCACCGCTGCACTGCTTCTCGACGGCATCACCACGACGGGGTTGGGAACCGGGGTGAAGGGCACCGTGATGGTGACCGTGTCGGCGGACACCCTGCTGGGGCGCAGCGACGACCCGGCGATTCTCGAGGGATACGGACCGATCTCACCCGAGGCAGCGCGACGGATCGCCGCTGACGTGCCCGACTTCACCCGGCTGCTGACCCACCCCGAGACCGGGGTGGTGCTGTCGCTGGGCAAGACCCGGTACAAGAACACCCGGGCGATGAAACGGTGGCTGCGGTTGCGCGACGAGGTTTGCCGGTTCCCGGGCTGCACGCGCCCGGCCCAGTACAGCGATATCGACCACACCGACGATTGGGCCAATGGCGGCACGACCGACCACAACAACCTCGCGCATCTCTGCGAAGCGCATCACCGGCTGAAGCACCTCTCGAAGTGGCAGGTACAGCAGGAAGCCGGTGGGGTGCTCATGTGGACGTCGCCCGGCAAGCGCGTCTACCGCACCGAGCCGGCGAACCAGATGGGCCCGCCCCGACCGAAGCCGCCCGCGGCTGGGTCGGCGCCGCGGAAGGGACGCGATGAGTCGAGATACCTGAGGCCCAAGCCGCAGCCGAAGCTGCGCCCGTCGTCCCCGCCGCTGCCCGACAACCCGCCGTTCTAGGGTCGGTTCCGGTGGTCGAGCCTGTCGAGACCACGTCGGCCGATCTGCGGGTCGGGACACACAGGCACGTCACTGGGTCTCGACAGGCTCGACCACCGATCGGGGTGCGTCTCGCACGCACCTCGCGACCCGATCCGCGAAGCCCGGCCATCCGGTGGTCGAGCCTGTCGAGACCACGTAGGCCGATCTGCGGGTCGGGCTAGAGCACAGCCCGGCTGAGCGGGAAGGTCACGCCGGTCAGCTCCTCGGAGACGGTCCACAGGCGCTGCTGCACGTCCTCGGCGTGGGATTCCGGGCTGGACTCCACCAGCTTCGGGTACCCGCGCACCTCACCGCGCCCGCTCGGACCGAAGTACTGGCCGCCGACGACTGCGGGGTCGGTGGCCGCGCGCACGGTGGGCAGCGCACCCATCTCGGGCTTCTGGGTGAGCAGCGGCGCGAGCCACCCGATGGGCACTCGGAGCGCGGCCGGCGAGTTGCGCAGCAGCTCGGTGTTGGACACACCGGGGTGCGCGGCGACCGCGATCGTGCTGCCGAGCGGCGCGAGCCGACGCTGCAGCTCGTAGGTGAACATCAGGTTGGCCAGCTTCGCTTGGTCATACGCGGCGGTGCGGCTATACGAGCGCTCCCACTGCAGGTCGTCGAAGTGGATGCCGGCCCGAATCCGGTGCCCGACACTACTGACCGTGACCACCCGCGAGCCCGGCGTGGGCAGCAGCCGATCCAGCAGCAGCCCGGTGAGCGCGAAGTGACCGAGGTGATTGGTGCCGAACTGCAGCTCGAACCCATCGGCCGTGGTCTGCTTCGGCGTGTACATCACGCCGGCATTGTTGATCAGCAGGTCGATCCCCGAATGCGTCTCGCGCAACTCGGTCGCCGCGAGCCGGATCGACTCCAGCGAAGTCAGATCGAGGGCCTGCACACTCACGTCGCCGTTGATGCGCGCCGCAGCCTGCTTGCCCTTTGCCACATCGCGCACCGCCAGCACGACGGTCGCACCGTGCTCGGCGAGCATCCTGGCGGTCTCGAAGCCCAAGCCGGTGTTGGCGCCGGTGACGATCGCGACCCGGCCGCGCTGATCGGGGATGTGCTGCTCGGTCCAGTTGTCAGTCATGATGCCCTCCTAAAGAACTATCGGTCTGTTATGTACCGACCGTAAAGTACCGACGGTCTGATGTCAAGGTACCGGTGGTCTTTAGCTAGACTGTGGGCGTGACTTTCAAGCGCGCACGAAGTGAAGAGCAGCGGGAGATTCGCCGCCGCACGATCTTGGACACCACGGCGGCAATGCTCGACGAGATGCCCGTCGCCGAGGTGAGCCTCAACGAGCTCAGCCGACGGGTGGGCCTGGCCAAGTCGAACGTGCTGCGCTACTTCGAGTCGCGCGAGGCGGTGCTGCTTGAGTTGCTGGACGACTTTCTCGGCAGCTGGATCGCCGAGCTCGAGGTGGAGTTGCCCGCGGGCATCCAGTCGGACGCGACCGCGGACGTGCGGGCGGCACAGCTGGCCGAGGTTCTCAGCCGCACGCTGGCGAACCGGGTGGTGCTGTGCGATCTGTTCGGTGCGCAGGGCGGCGTGCTCGAGCACAACGTGTCGGTCGAGGTGGTCAAGCAGCACAAGCGGGCATCGCTGGCGCGGCTGGCGGTCATGTCGGAGCTGGTGCGCGGGCATCTGCCGGAGCTGGGCGACGGCGCGCAGCTGTTCTGCCTGATGAGCCTGGTGTCGGCGGGGGCATTGTCGTCGTACGTGCCGCCGCCGGCGAGCCTGCTGGCCGCGTACGCCGAGGAGCCGGAGCTCGGGGTGTTGAACCTGGATCTGCAGGAGGCGCTGCGGATTGCGTTCACGTCGTCGCTCGTGGGTGTGCTGCCGCGGGATTCGTAGGCTGGCTCGCGGGGTCTCGACAGGCTCGACCACCGGGCGGGGCGCGTCTCGTAGGCACGTCGCGGGCCGGCTTACGGGGCTCGGCCACGCCGGTGGTCGAGCTTGTCGAGACCTCGTAGGCCGATCTGTCGGGGCGGCCGTGGTTGCTACACGCGGGCACGTCACCGGGTCTCGACAGGCTCGACCACCGGACGGGGTGCGTCTCGCAGGCACGTCGCGGGGTCTCGACAGGCTCGACTACCGGCCGGGAGGGGCGCTAGGCGGGGGTGAGCAGGGTGCCGGCGGGGCCGACCGAGAGCATCGCGGAGGTGTCGGACTCGAGCACGACCGTGGCGATGATGGGGCGGTCGGCGGGCAGCACCCGCACCGTCACCCGGCCGGACGGCACGGTCGCGAGCACCTCGGCGACCGTCTCGGCGAGCGTGGCCACCTGCGCGGGCGGGCTGTCGGCACTGTCGTCGAGCACCGTCACTTCCACGCCGCGCTGCCGTGCGGCCCGCACCGCCGAGATCACCGGTTCGACGAACAAAGACCGACCGCGAATAGCGTCACGCAGTCCGGCCTCGACCAGCAGGCATCCGCTGCGTTCGTGTTCGGTGAGCGGATGCTGCACCGCCAACCGCTGCAGCGTCGGCCGGGCCAGCGCGTTCACCCGGCGCAGCTCGGCCTCACGTTCGTCGATGGCTGCCACGGTGGTGGCGTCGCGCGATGCCCGGGCGAGGTCGTTCTGGGTGAGCACCGCCAGGCGCCGCTCGGTGCGGCCGAGGCCGACCACGAACAGGGTTCCGGCGAGCAGTGTGCCAGCGTGCCGCACGACCGCGTTGACCCCCTCCAGCGGGGAAAGGCCGTGCAGCACCGCCCACAGCACGCTGAGCCCGGCGAGGGTGGCGTAGCCGAGCCAGGCCGACCGGATGGAGCCGCGGGCGGCGAGCATCAGCAGGATGAGGGTGATGGCACCGAGGTGCCACTGCGCGAACGGGCCGGTGCCCGCCGGCGGGAGGTAGACGCTCATCGCCACCGCGCCCACCAGGCACAGGCCGAGCACCCCGAGCACCCGAACCCGCGGGAGCGGACCGAAGACCGGCCGCATGACCCACCCGGCGGCGGCCATGATGGCGAGGTACGCCACCACCGGCAGAATGAACGACCGGCCGGGCACGGGGTCGACCGCCGCGAGTACGGCGTGCACCACGAAGAACAGCACCAGAATGAGCCGCACCAGCGGCATGGAGTGATCGAGGGTGCGGGCCAGGGACACGGGCCGGGCGGTCAGGCCCGGCGGCACGGGCGGTTCCACCCGGCGCGCGATCGCGCGGCGCTCCCGCACGCCGGCCGTTTCGGCCGCGGCCGACTCGGCGGCCGCGGTCACGGCCCGGTTGGGCGCCCAGGCCATAACGACCTCGGTGCCCTGGCCGGGCTGCGAGCGCAGGTGGGCGGCACCACCGGGCACCCGCTGCATGCGGCCGATGATGCTCTGCGCGATGCCGAGCCGTTCGGCGGGCACCGCGGCCGGGTCGAAACCGACCCCGTCGTCGAGCACGGTCACCTGAAAGCCGTCGCTAGTGGAGAACGCACTGATGGTGCGCCGCACCGGCCGCTTGGGCCGATCGGGCCCGGCCGCGGACGCGACCGAGTTGCGCAGCGCCTCCCCCACGGCACCGAGCAGCGCCGCAACCGCGTCCGACGGCACGGTCCGTTCGATCGCCTTCCCCGACGGGCACGGGGCCTCCAGGCGCACCTCGGCCTGCGGGTCGATCTGCTGACCCAGCCGGGTGAGCCGGCGCACGATGTCGGAGACCAGCACCACCGGCTGCACCGGCGGGGCCTGCAACTCGTCCAACTGACTGAGGGTCTTGGCGGCGTGCTCCGCCACCACCTCGTGCGGCGTACGGCCGAGGCCGGCCATCAGCAGCGTCGAGATGACGCTGTCGTGCACCAGGGCGTCGATGGTGAGCCGCTCCCGCCGCCGGGAGACCCGTGCCGCGCGCTGCGACTCGGCCCGCCGGGCGATGTCGCTGGCCGCGTCGAGCCGGGCTGCCGCACGCCGGGCCGCCAGGGTGAGCGCCACGAACACGCTGAACAACAGCAGCGCGTAGAGACCGTCGGCCAACCCGGTGAGAAACGGATGCGGCCCCGGCGACGTGTTGAACCGCACCAGACCACTGAGCAGCGCGGCCAGCACGGTGTAGCTCCACGCCACCCGGGCGCTGGCGACCACGGCCACCGCGACGGCGGGCACACCGGTGAAGGTGATCGTCCACGGCACCGCGGCGTCTACCGGCAGCGCCGGGCTGGGCAGCACCGCCCACAGGCCGGCGGCGACGAAGAACAGCAGCACCTCGATGAGCACCACGGCCTTGAGCACCGGGGCCGGGGCGCGGGAGAACAGGCCGAGCGCCACCGGCAGCGCGAACGACGCCACCCAGACCAGCATCTCGGCCGGCGGGTATGGCGGCCAGCCCTGGGCGATGAACGAGTCGACGGTGAGACCGCCGAAGATCACCGCGGCGGCGGCCACGGCGAGAAAGAGCAGCCGGGTCAGGGTGTCGGTGGCCGAGGTGGTGCCGGTGGTGGGCGCGATGCCGGGGGTGATGCCGCCGCGGGAGCGGGTCATGACCGGCCGGGCACCGGCAGGATCCCATCCTCCAGAGCCCGCTTGTACAGGTCGATCTTGGTGTTCGCCGGCCGGCCCACCCGCTCGTACTTGGAGCGCACCCGGCGGATGTAATCCACCACCGTCAGTTCGCTCAGCCCGGTGTGCGACGCCACGAGCGGCGCCTTCGCCCCCGCGGCGTAGAGCGAGAGCACCTCGCGTTCGCGCGGGCTGAGGCCGGCGTCAGAGAGTTCGGGGTCGCCATCCAGTGCCGCGGCCCACTCGGTGGAGGCGATGGTCTCACCGGCGGCGGCGCGGGTGACGGCGTCGAGCAGCACCACGGCCGGCTCGGACTTGCGCACCACACCGAGCACCCCGCTGCGGGCGGCGGCGCGCATGAGCTGGGCGTCGTCGCCGCCGGTGAAGGCGAGCACCTCGCAGCCGAGCGCCCGCAACTGGTCGACGTTGGCGGTGACGGTGGAGCCGTCGGAGAGGCGCAGATCGAGGATCACCAAATCGATGCGGGTCTCCCCCATCAGCGCGGTCAGCTCTGCTACGGTGGCGACAGTCCCCACCACGTGAATGTCGGGGATGGTGGAGAACAGGCCGGCGAATCCGCGCGCGACGATCTCGTGATCGTCGATCAGCGCGACCCGATACCTGTGCATGAACTGCCCTTCTTCTGTCCCCCGGATGGCTGCCCTCATAAATGACGGCTTTTACTTGTGCGCCCGCGTCCCTACTGTTGAGGTGGGGAACATGCCGGGGGGCTGGCGGTGGCGCTCTCAACCATTTGATCCGTGTTTTGCGCGGTGGGGTTGATGGAGCGCCCCCGCACCGCCGGATCCCGGCGCCGGTTGTTCAGCACCCCGTTGCTCTCTTCGAGGTAGCACGACCCGCAGAGCGACTCGTAGGTCACCTCCACCCCGTCAATGGCCACCTGGTCGCCGTCGAAGACGAACCGGTCGCCCACCTTGCGGCCGTTGAAGACCGCCTTGCGGCCGCAGCGACAGATGGTCTTGAGCTCTTCCAGGCTGTGCGCCACCTCGAGCAGACGACGGCTGCCGGGAAACGCCACGGTCTGAAAGTCGGTGCGGATGCCGTACGCCAGCACCGGCACATTCTCCAGAATCGCGATCCGCAGCAGGTCATCGACCTGGGTCTCGGTGAGGAACTGGGCCTCGTCGACGAGCAGGGCGCTCACGTCGAGGCCGGACGTGTCGAGCACGGTCTCGCGGTGCTGCTGGAACAGGGCGAAGGCATCCGCTTCGGGGGTGAGCAGAAAATCGACCCCGCGGGTGACACCCAACCGGGAGAGGATGCCGCGGTCGCCCTTGGTGTCGATGGACGGCTTCGCGAGGAGCACGCGGTGGCCGCGCTCTTCGTAGTTGTAGGCGGCCTGGAGCATGGAGGTGCTCTTACCGCTGTTCATCGCGCCGTAGCGGAAATACAGTTTCGCCATGAGGTTCTTGCCCTGATTCGGTGTCTGGTGCACCGATCGTGCGCGACCGGTCGGTTCAGCGTATCTGGCGTGGGGCTTTCGCCGCTCGCACCCGGGCGGGGGTGGCCGGGCCGACCAGGCGCGGGTCGGTCGGGTCGAACGACTGGGTGCTGTCGAACTCGATCGTGAGCGAGGGCCGGCGCATGTCGACCCGGATGTTCTCGAATACCACCCGGATGACGCCGAGGTAGGGCCGCAGCAGGGTGCGCAGCTTGAGCTTGGGCATATCCAACGCCACCTGGATGGTGATGGTGTCGACCCGCGGCGCGACCAGCGGCGGCGGGGTGGGCTTGCCGATGATGGGGCCGGTCATCTGCATGAGCTGCTGCGCGGCGGTGGCGGGGCGCTTGGGCGCCGCTGTCGGGCGGGTGGGGCCGGTGCCGGTGATCTGCACCACCAGGCTGTGCGGGTCGAAGCCGGGGGCGGCGCAGAGCGCGCCGATGAGGGCGGCGGTGGCGGCGCGCTGGTCGGCCCGGAACGCGGTGGCCCGGTGCTCGGGGTCGGCGACGACGAGCAGACCGGCGGTGCCGCGTTCGGCCAGACCGGCACGTTCCCGGGTGACCAGGGCGTCGAGCCAGGTGCGGTCGATCTCGGCGACCAGGGAGCGGCGCACCTCGCCGGCGAGCTGCCCGGCCTGGGCCACGTCTTGCGGGGTGATGCTGCCGCGGGCGAGCACCTCGGTGAGGAACGGGATCACGCCGGCCTCGAGCTCGGTGACCTGCTGCTCCACCACCGCGCGGGCCATCTGGCCGCGGGCTTCCTCGGTGCGGCCGACGATGGCGCGGCGGGCATCCGCCTGCCAGCTGAGCACCGACTTGACCACCCGGCGGGAGTAGGCCGCCCCGGCGGCGGCCGGCGCGAGGATCTGGGTGACGGCGACGATCGCGAAGACGGCGACCGGGACATCCACCCGGAAATGCTCGGCCTGCGGAACCGTGAGCGCGATCGCGATGACACTGGCGATACCGCCGGAGAGCACGATCTCGCGCCACGGCCGGTAGGGAGCCAGGCCGAGCAGGAGCAGGCCGATGCTGATCGGGCCGAAGTCGTCTTGCACCAGCAGGTTGCTGCCCCAGCGGCTGAGCTGCTCGAACAGGTAGGCCAGCAGGGCGAAGGCGAGCATGACCAGGTGCAGGTGCGCGCGGAACGGCGAGTGCGACGGCTTGGTGGCGTAGAGCAGGGTGCCGGCGGCGGCCGTCATCATCACCACGGCGAGGGTGGCCAGCATCGGGTTGTGGGTCTGGTCGACCTGCAGCACGGTGGAGATCACCGCGAAGCAGAGCACGAACGCGCCGATCACGGCCGACAGCGGCCAGGCGGCGAGGCTGCCGAGCGGGTCGAGGCGCTGCTGGGTGTCGCGGCTCACGAGGTCACCGGGCCGGGGCCGCCTGGGCCGACCGGAGTGCTGGTCGGGGTCGTGCTGGCCGGGGCGGCGGGCAGGGTGAGCAGCACCGAGGTGCCGGCGCCGGGCCGGGACCAGACCACGACGGACCCGCCGAGCCGTTCGATGCGGCGGCGCACCGACTGGCGCAGGCCCAGCCGGTCGTCGCCGGTTTCGGATTCCATGAAGCCGCGGCCGGCGTCGACCACCATCACCGAGACGTTCTGGTTGTCGGCGTCGATGACCACCTCGGCGGTGACGATGCCGGCGTGCATGAGCACGTTGAGCAGGCACTGCTGCACGGCGAGTCCCAGCTCACGGTCCTTCTCCTGGTCGAGCCGGCCGAGGGCATCCTTGTCGCCGGTGATGTCGACGACCAGGCCGCGGTCGCGCAACCGGTCGACGGCCTGGAAGACGGCGCTGCCGAGCCAACCGTCACCGGCGGGGTGGGCGGCGCTCTGTTCGTCGACGTGGGTGAGCCAGTCGCGGGTGGCGAGGGTCTGCAGGGTTTCGCGGATGCCGGCCTCGAGTCCGCGACTGAGCGGGCCCGGTTTGGCGCGGGCCATGGAGACCAGCTGGTTGAGCGTGGTGTCGTGCATCAGGGCCACGGCGCGCACGTCGAAGTCGTGCCGCAGGATGCGGGACTCGTCGTCTTGCACGGCCCGGTGGATGGCCGGCTGGGCGGCGCGGCCGGTGCGGCGGGCGAGGCCGTCGAGCAGCATCACGCCGACGAGGAAGAGGTAGGTGACGATGGTGAACATGTCGGGGTGGTCGGTGACCCCGCTGTTCGCCACCGCGAGGGAGGACGCGGCCTCGGCGAGCACAAAGCCGACGGTGCTCCAGATGACGCCCACGAGGGCACCGGAGCCGGCACCGCCGACCATGATGAGCGCCATCTTCGGCAGCGAGATGAGGAACAGGTCGGACGAGGAGAACACGCCGGGCATGCCGAGCACCGAGCTGGTGAACAGGTAGGTGCAGACGGCGCCGATGGCGAGGTAGGCGATGGTCAGCGGCACGGTGCGCCAGCGGGCGAGCAACGCCAGCAGGGCGCCCATCGCCAGGATGGCGGCGACGGTGATCTGCGTGCGGTCGGTGCCCTGCAGCAGCGCGTCGGCCGGCGCCTGCGCGACCTGGCTGAGCGCGAGCACCGACAAGAGCGCGGCGGTCAGACAGACCAGGCCGAACCAGTGTGACGCCCGGGCCAGCGCCCGGCTGAGCGTGGCCTGAACGAGATGGCCGGGTAACCCCAGTGACATAACGCCGCTTCCCTTCGCCCACTCGTCAGTGACAATTCCGTCTCCGATTATCTCAGGTGGGCGGCGTGGTGCGAGCGCGACGGGAAGGTTGACAGCTTCGCGCGGGGTCGGGCCGACCGGTGTGAAGGACAACGGTCGATTGGAACGATCCCGCGTGGGATTCAGTCCTGGAATGGTCACTTTTTCCTACTCAGCGTGCGAGCCGGGTCAGAACAGGGTGGGTGCGAGCTCGGGCGGGAGCTCGGCGGCGATCAGCGACTGGGCGGCCGGCGCTCCGGTCGCTGCGGCGCCGGCCGGGGCTACCCCGGCCGGGGCTGCACCGGCCGGGGCTGCACCGGCCGGGGCGGGGCGCTTGCGGGTGAGCGCGGTGGAGAGAATGCCGCCGGTGGCCGGGTCCTCGCGCCGCCGCTCCAGGCCGTGCGCCCGCATCAGCGGGTGGATGCGCGCGCCCAACCACTGCCGGTACTCCTTGGGCGCGTAGGCCCCGCGTTGGTACAGCTCCCGGTACTTGGGCACCAGGTCGGGGCGCTCCCCCTCGAGCCACTGCAGGTACCAGTCCTTGACGCCGGGCTTGAGGTACAGGGCGCTGTAGAGCACGCCGGTGGCGCCGGCATCCGCTGCCTGACGCATGGCGTCGTCGAGGTGCGCCTTGGTGTCGGTGAGGAACGGGAGGATCGGCATCATGAAGATGGAGCAGTTGAGGCCGCGGTCGCGGATGGCACGGACCGTGGCCAGGCGGGCCTTGGTGCTGGGGGTGCCGGGTTCGACGGACTGCTGCAGGTCGTGGTCGTAGATGGCGATGGACATGGCCAGGTCGACCGGCACCTGCTGGCTGGCTTCGACGAGCAGGTCGAGGTCGCGGCGCAGCAGGGTGCCCTTGGTGAGAATGGAGAACGGGGTGCCGGAGTCGGCGAGCGCGGCGATGATGCCGGGCATGAGCCGGTAGCGGCCCTCGGCGCGCTGGTACGGGTCGGTGTTGGTGCCGAGCGCGACCGGATGCTTGCCCCAGGTGGGCTTGGCGAGTTCCTTGCGCAGCACGTCGGCCACGTTGACCTTGACGATGATCTCGTTGTCGAAGTCCTTGCCGCCGTCGAGGTCGAGGTACTCGTGGGTGGGCCGGGCGAAGCAGTTGTGGCTGACGACGCCGTTGGCGATGAAGTCACCGGTGCCGGTGGTGATGTCGATCATGTCCATGGTGGCGCCGAGATCTTCGATGGAGACGATCTGCAGCTTGGCAGTGGATTTCACAGCGGCGCCGGTGAGGGCCGAACCGGCGTCCGTCGCGGTGTCGAGTCCCATGAGTGCGCTGGCCGTTGTCAGGTGTGGCCGCGGCTCTTCGCCGGTGGCCGTGTCGGCAACGAACCGCCAACCCGACTCGGTGAGGAAACGGTGGTCTCCGCTCGCCACGATCTCGGTGCCGTCGGCGACGGTGATGCGGTAGCCGCGCTTACGGGTGTTCCAAGAGGCGAGCACAGTTGTTGGCGCAGTGCTGCGGGACAGGTCATAAGCGCGGGTGCCGATGATGGCTTCGCCGACCGTGACTTGGGCCAGCGGCTTCTGCCGACCGTCGGCCATCAGGATGAGGGTCTCGGGGCTCAGGCAGTAAGTGCATGCATGAGAACAGCCCCGGTAGGGGTTGATGGTCCAGCCGAATGGCATGGCGCTCTGGCCGGGCACCCGGTTGAGGGCGGACTTGGCGAGGATCTCGTGGAAGGTGATGCCGTCGAACTCCGGGGTGCGCACGCTGCGCACGAGGTTGTTCAACCGGGCCAGTCCGGGGAGCGCCCCGGTCTGCTCGGTTGTCAGTTCCTGTCCACTCCAGCGCATGCATCCAGTCGAACACATGTTCTAGTGGGATGCAAGTGGGGGGCGTGCGCATCCGCTACGCGAGCCGGGCGAGAATTGTGGCATGGCACGCATTCTCATCACTGGCTCCACCGACGGCCTGGGCCGCGCAACCGCCGAGACACTTGTTGCCGCCGGCCACCAGGTCATCGTGCACGCCCGCAGCCCCGAACGAGCCCTCGCCGTCACCGCGTTGACCGACCGGGGCGCAGACCTGGTCGTCGCGGACCTGTCTGACCGGCAGGAGGTACTCGCTGCCGCCGACGACCTGAACGCCGGACCGGGGATCGACGCGGTCATCCACAATGCCGGCGTCATCTCCGGCCCGGCGGTGCTGCCGGTGAACGTGGTCGCCCCGTACCTCCTCACCGCGCTGCTGCGCTCCCCGACCCGGCACGTCTACCTCAGCAGCGGCATGCACCGCGGCGGTCGCACGACGCTCGCCGGGCTCGACTGGGCGGGAGATCGCGAAACCGCCAGCTACTCAGACAGCAAGCTGTTCGTGACGGCTCTCTCGGCCGCGATCGCAGACCGTTGGGCCCCGACCGTTCTCGCCAATGCGGTGGACCCGGGCTGGGTTCCGACCAAGATGGGCGGCGCCGGAGCACCCGACGACTTCGATCTCGGGCACGAGACCCAGGAACGACTCGCCGTCGATCCAGAGTTGCGTCTCAGCGGCGGCTATTGGCATCATGCCACCCAGCAGCGCCCGCATCGCGCGGTCAGCGATCCGCAGTTTCACGACCAACTTCTGAACGCTCTAGCCGACGCCACGAGGGTAGCGCTGCCTACGCGGTAACCCTCTCGGCCCCGGCTTTCACCCGCGCGCCACATTATGGGTGGTCCAGTTTGGCTAGTGCGGATGCCTGCTCAACTAGCGAAAGTGGGCGAGTCTGGAGGGTGCGGGGCGGGTTAGTGCGGCGGGGTGGGGGTGGGGTCGACGCCGAGCGGTTTGGTGCGGGGCATGTAGAAGGCCGCGGCGACGGTGGCGACCGCGGTGACCGCCAGCGCGACGAAGACGGCGGACGAGGCGGACGTGATCGCCGCGGGGTCGTGACCGGCGTTGCCCGGCAGCGCGTAGATGGCGTTCGCGATGGCGCCGAAGATGGCCACGCCCACGGCGCTGCCGATCGAGCGGGAGAACATGTTGGTTCCGGTGACGACGCCGCGCTCGTCCCAGCCGACGCTGGACTGGGCGGCGATCATCGACGGCGTGGCCACGAGCCCGAGGCCCAGACCGATCACGAAGCAGGACAGGGCGACGGTGGCGACCGCGGGCGTGGCGGCCGTGAGGGCCAGGGTGACGGTGCCGATCACGGTGATCATCATGCCGATGAGCACCGTGGCGCGGAAGCCGATGCGCAGGTACAGCCGGCCGGACTGGGACGCCGCGATCGGCCAGCCGATGGTCAGCGCCGCGACGGCGAGGCCGCCGAGGATGGGCGTGACGCCGAGCGAACCCTCGAGGTAGGTGGGCACGAACGAGGTGAGGCCGAGCATGATGGCGCCGACGCCCACGCCGATCAGCGAACTGGTGAGCACCACCCGGCGGGAGAAGATCCACATCGGCAGCACCGGCTCCTCGGCCCGGCGCTCAGCGAAGACGAACGCCACCAGCAGCAGCGCGCCGACACTGAAGATGCCGACGCTCTGCGGGGACGCCCAGGCCCAGGCCTGTCCGCCTTCGAGCACCGCCAGGAGGAGGGCACTCAGGGCGAGCATCAGCAGGGTGGCGCCGAGGTAGTCGACCTTGTGCCTGCGGTGCTGCACGGTTTCGTGGAAGGTGCGCAGCAGCATCCACGCCGCGATCAGGCAGAGCGGGATGTTGATGAAGAAGATCCAGCGCCAGGTGGAGAACTCGGCGAACACACCGCCGAGGGTGGGCCCGACGACCGAGGAGATGGCCCAGACGCTCGCGAGGTAGCCCTGGGTCTTGGCGCGTTCGGCGACGGTGTAGATGTCACCGGCGATGGTGACCGACATGGGCATGATCGCGCCGGCGCCGAGGCCCTGCACGGCGCGGAACGCGATCAGGGCGGGCATGCTCCAGGCGAAGCCGCACAGGATCGAGCCGAGCAGGAAGACGCCGATGCCGAACAGGAGGATCGGCTTGCGGCCGATGACGTCGGAGAGCTTCGCGTAGACCGGTACCGACACGGCCTGGGCGAGCAGGTAGATGGAGAACAGCCAGGGGAACTGGGAGAACCCGCCGATGTCCTTCACGATGGACGGCACCGCGGTGGCGAGGATGGTGGACTCGATGGCGACGAGCCCGGTCGTCAACATCAAGGCGATGAGGATGGGCCCACGTTCGGACCGAAAGCCGACGTCCCGTCTGGAGACACTCATAGGATGCGCACAGCCCGAATATACCGTGTCCGGGCGGTGTGTCTTAGGTCACGGGGTCTCGACAGGCTCGACCACCGGGTGGGCGCGGTTCGAGACACGTCACGGGGTCTCGACAGGCTCGACCACCGGGTGGGCGGGGTTCGAGACACGTCACGGGGTCTCGACAGGCTCGACCACCGGGTGGGTGGGCGGTGCGGCGGCGAGGGCCTAGGCGGTCAGATGCAGGGTCTTCGCGGTCGCGGCCAGCGAGGCCGCCGCGGCCGCGGGGTCGTCGGAGAGCTTGGTGCCCAGGCTCGGGATCATCTCGCGCAGCTGCGGCTCCCACCGGGAGTACTCCCCCGGGAAGCAGCGCTTGAGCAGGTCCACCATGATCGGCGCCGCAGTGGATGCCCCGGGCGACGCCCCAAGGAGCCCCGCGATGCTGCCGTCGGCGGAGGTGATGACCTCGGTGCCGAACTGCAGGATGCCGCCGAGTTTCGCATCCTTCTTCATCACCTGAACCCGCTGGCCGGCGGTGATCAGTTCCCAGTCCTTGGATTGCGCGGTGGGCATGAACTCGCGCAGCGCCTCGATCTTGGCCTTGCGGGAGGCGAACACCTCACCGAAGAGGTATTTCATCAGGCCGAAGTTGTGCTTGGCGACCGCGAGCATCGGCACCAGGTTGTGCGGCCGCACCGAGAACGGCAGGTCGAACCAGGTGCTGCGCTTGAGGAACTTGGGGCTGAAGCCGGCGAATGGGCCGAACAGGAGCGACGCCTCCCCGTCGACGACGCGGGTGTCGAGGTGCGGCACCGACATCGGCGGCGCGCCAACGGCGGCCTTGCCGTAGACCTTGGCCTGGTGCTGGGAGACGATCGCGGGGTTCTTGGTGCGCAGGAACTGGCCGCTGATCGGGAACCCGCCGAACCCCTTGATCTCGGGGATGCCGCTGTTCTGCAGCAGGGCGAGCGCGCCGCCGCCGGCGCCGACGAAGACGAACTTGGCCTCGACGACGTTGGTGTACCGGCCGACCAGGCTGAGCAGCTTGATCCGCCAGGAACCGTCGTCCTGCTGCTTGAGGCTGCTGACCTGCTGGTTGAGGTGCACCTTGACGCCGCGTTCCTTCAGCGAGTCGAACAGGAAGTTGGTGAGGGCGCCGAAGTCCACGTCGGTGCCCGACTCGATGCGGGTCGCGGCGATCTTCTGACCGGGCTTGCGCTTCTTGGTGACCAGCGGCGTCCACTTACCGATCACGGCGGGGTCTTCGCTGTACTCGAGGCCGGCGAACAGAGGCTCGGGCGCGAGCGCGTCGCGGCGTTTGCGCAGGTAGTCCACGTTGGAGGTGCCGTGCACAAACGTCATGTGCGGCGTGGAGTTGATGAACTTCTCCGGCTCGGGCAGCACGCCCGTCGTCACCAGGTGCGACCAGAGCTGACGGCTGATCTGGAACTGCTCGTTGATCGCCACGGCCTTCTCGGCGGTGACGGACCCGTCGGCGGCCTGCGGCATGTAGTTCAGCTCACACAGGGCGGCGTGACCGGTGCCGGCGTTGTTCCACGGGTTCGAGCTCTCCTGGGCGAGCTCACCGAGGCGCTCATAGACCTGGATGTTCCAGTCCGGCTGCAGTTCGGTGAGCAGGGTGGCGAGGGTGGCACTCATGATGCCCCCGCCGATCAGGGCAACATCGACCTTGTCTGAATTCACCTTCTCACTCTAACCCGCCACGCCCGCCGCTCAGGCGGGGGCGGCCTGGCCGAAGGCATCCGTTTACCGGCTCGCCGCGTCACACCGCGAGGGTAGTCTTGGCCAATGGACTCGACCGGCCGCCGCCTCGGCCTCTCCCTGGGGATTGTCGGCCTCGCCGCGCCCATCCTGGCCCTCGGTATTTTTGTCGCCTCGTTCGCTCTCGCGCCCGCCACCGCGGAGAGCAGCAACCCGGTCGCCGACCTCACCTTCTACAACTATCCCGACTCGACCGCGGCGAAGGCTGCCGCGGCCGCGACGCTGGCCGACCCGGAGTCCGCCGACACGGCCACGCTCAACCGTCTGGCCGAGCAGCCGACCGCGGTCTGGTTGCTGCCGGAGAAGTTCCCGCTGGAGACGGTGCACACCACCGTCGGCGAGATCGCGGACGCGGCCCTGGCCGCCGGTGACATGCCCGTCTTCGTGGTCTACGGCATCCCCGACCGCGACTGCGGCAACTTCTCTGCCGGCGGCCTCTCCGAGGCCGACTACCCGGTCTGGGTGTCGGCGATCGCCGCGGCGCTCACCACCCGCGCGGCCATCGTCATCCTCGAACCGGATGCCCTGGGCCTGGCCACCGAGTGCGGCAACGTCGACCAGCGGGTCGCCCAGTTGCGGCAGGACGTGGACACGTTCGCGCCGACCCTCGCCACCGTCTACCTCGACGCGGGCCACTCCGACTGGTTGAAGGCGCCCGTGATCGCCGAGCTGCTCAACCGGGCCGGCATCGCCGACGTGCGCGGCTTCGCCACCAATGTGTCGAACTACAACACCGACGCCGAGGAGAAGGCCTTCGCCGAGCAGGTGTCCGGGCTCACCAACGGCGCGCACTACATCGTCGACACCTCCCGCAACGGCGTGGGCAGTAACGGCGAGTGGTGCAATCCCACCGGGCGGGCGCTGGGCGTGTTGCCAGAGGCCACCACCGACGGCGGCCTGCGCGACGCGAACCTGTGGATCAAGCAGCCCGGCGAGAGCGACGGCACCTGCAACGACGGGCCCATCGCCGGCGAGTGGTGGAACGAGCGGGCTCTGCAGCTGGCCAACGCCGCCGGTTGGTAAAACCTTTCGCTACTTGATGGATGCTCAAGACGGATAGGATCGCAGGTATGTCGATGCAGGGGGAAGTTCGCAGGGTAGCGGTGATCATCGAGGACGACGCCGACATCCGTCACCTTCTCGAGGCCGTGCTCACCCAGGCCGGATTCGACGCCATCGCCACCAGCAACGGTCTCGACGGGGTGCGCGCGGTTCGCGCCTACGACCCCATCGTCACCACCCTCGACGTGAGCATGCCCGGCATGGACGGTTTCGAGACCGCCAAGCGCATTCGGGAGTTCAGCTCCACCTACCTGGTCATGCTCACCGCCCGCGACGAAGAGATCGACACCCTGCAGGGCCTCGAGGCCGGCGCCGACGATTACCTCACCAAGCCGTTCCGGCCGCGCGAGCTGCGCGCCCGCATCGACGCCATGCTGCGCCGCCCGCGCATGGGCACGGATGCCGCGGCCCCGGCCGCCGCCCCCGTCGCGCCGGTCGCCGCTCCGGTCGCCCCCGCCGCCACCCCGGCGCACGGGGTGCACGCCTACGTGCCGCCGGCCGAGGCCATGCCCGTCGCGGAGATCTCCCCTCCTCCCGCCGCTGCGCCCGTCGCGCCGGTGCCGACGGTCGTGGCCGGCGCATCCGCTGACCCGGCCGGTGTGCCCACCCTCACGGCGGCCGACAGCGGCAGCAGCGACGAACGCGCCGAGGACTGGATGGAGCACAACGGTCTGCGGCTGAGCAACGACATGCGCCTGGCCGTGGTCGGCACCGTAGAGCTCGACCTCACCCGCACCGAGTTCGACCTGCTCGCCGCGCTGCTGGAGTCCAAGCGCCGGGTGCGCAGCAAGGCCGACCTGGCCCTGCTGCTGCGGGGCGAGAGCTACGTGACCTCGTACTACGTGAACGAGGCCGACAAGCGGGCCGTCGAGGCGCACCTGAGCAACCTGCGCCGCAAGCTCGGCGACAGCCTCACCGCCCCGCGCTGGCTCGAGACCGTGCGCGGTGTCGGCTACCGCCTGGCGGCATCCGACGAGGCCGGTCGCGGCGACTACTAGGCCTGTCTGGGCACCACTGGGCCGGCCTGGGCCGGCGGCGCATGTTTGGCGCGCCGGCGCACGGTCTAACCTGCGCCAGCGGGGGAACGTGCGCCGCCGGGGCTAACCTGCGCCGCGGGCGGGCCCTAGTGCTGCAGCGCGAACATGGCCGTCAGGTCGCGGCAGGCCGCGTCGCCGACCTCGTTCAGCCGGTCGATGTGCCGGGCCGACCCGGCGATGTCTCCGTCGCGCAGGGCGTCGTGCATCATCGCGGCGGTGGCCTCCACCGTCACGGCGCCCACCATGGTGCTGCTCGAGCGGATGCTCAGCAACACCACGTGCGCTTCCTCGGCATCCGGAAACGCCAGGGCCGCCCGCAGACGCTGGCTGCGGCTCTGCCAGAGGTTGATGAAGTCGTTCACAAACCGGCGTTGCAGGTTCAGGTCGCCGCCCACCTGGGAGAGCAGCGCCTTGAGCGCCGTGGCTTCGATATGTGCGCTCACACGCGGTATCCGCGGTGACGCTTGGTGAGCGTGACGAACATGGTGAGGGTCTGGATGACCGTGGTGACACCCAGGATCGGCCAGCCGATCCAGAGGATGGTGGACTGCACCACCACGGGCAGCTGCAGCCAGACGAAGACCATCGCGGCCGCGGCGCCGAGCGCCACCAGCAGCGGCACCAGGTAGGCGTTGCCGGAGCCGCGCTCGGCCTTGGCCTGCTCGGCCCAGTTGTCGACCTGCTTGTTGCTGGCGAACTTGGTCCAGGCGCGCACGAAGTGGCCGATCCGCACCCACATGTACATCTCGGCGGGCAGGAACGCGATCGCGAAGAAGATGTCCTTCCAGGTGCGGGTCTTCATCGACAGCGCGGTGCGGAGGTTGAGGAAGATGGCGATGATCGGCGGGATCAGCCAGACCGGGCTGAAGACGAACGCGTCGATCGACAGCGAGGCGAACAGCAGAATGAAGAACATCACCCGGGTGAGCACGTTGATCACCATGGAGAAGTTC
>Ga0247816_10000110_pt1 | contig 46290 bp, 38 predicted proteins | sample UWRJL209509C1_FD_179930 | JGI IMG/M metagenome (GOLD analysis project Ga0247816, IMG submission 179930) | Plant litter microbial communities from Arlington Agricultural Research Station in Wisconsin, United States - UWRJ-L209-509C-1 | ecosystem: Environmental > Terrestrial > Plant litter >...
CACCTGGCGAACCTCCAAGTGGAACATTGATATTACCTGGATTGATTCCTCCGATGATAATTGCAGCAGCGCTTGAACCGAGAGGCAGATCGACATTTAACTTACCACGAGGATTCTGTGTTCCAATTCCAACACTTCCAATACCATCGATCACGAGGTCGTCTCCATAGTTCCAAGCAGTACCAGTTGAGGTTCCTTTGTCAAAATACCTTCTGGTACCTAAAATCATTTTTCCCATCGCACTGCCATTTCCGGGGTCACCAGCAACAGTAATTATCCGTTCCTGTCCCCAGGGATTTCCACCATTTTGGTCTGCAGGAATAGCAAATTCCAAAGAAGCACCTGCTACGGGATTTTTGGACCCAGTGTTAGCCTGGATAACCAAACCTCCAGTAAATTGGGAAGTACCGTCGGCATGGGAACCAGCATACGAAATGTGCAACGGGGCGACAGGCGTGATAGTACCAATCCCAACTGGCCCGTTTTGTTCCAATTTGTTTTGAGCCAGGATAGTAAATGCGGGAAATAAGAAAAAGAGCGTTAATACAGTTTTTTTCATTTAAATATTAGGTTTTATATTGCCATTCAGCCAGCGTATCTTTTCAGCGAGCCAATCTTATCATTGGTTATCATGTGTTTGATTACTTCTCTAACGCGGCCATACGCTTTTCAAGCTTGATCAATTGTTGCTGTAACTTATCAAATTCTTGCTTTTGGGTTTTAACTTCCCGATCTTTTTCGATAAGGTATAATGTAAGTTCTTCGACCTTTTGGGCGAGTAGCCTGTTCATTTCCCCCAAGCTTAAGCCATCTTTCGCAACCTGTTCTGCTGAAGGCAGCCCTTCTAGATGTTGATGTTCATCAATGTATTTTTTAACTTCGGTAAGCGTAGGTAACTTGTAACCTGGCTTGAAGACATAGTCCGGCCAGTTTTGATCTTCTACCTTTATTTCCCTTGAACGTATATTGCCATTTACTGATAACAATTCTTTTGGTGAAGCAGTACCTATACCGACGAAACCACTGCTAGTTACAACCAGTCTGTCGCTGCCTTGTGTAGCCAATGAAATAAAACCACCACCTCGTGCATTGGGATCAGATGCACCAACCTCTATATAGGCCTTTGTTCCATCTGTATAAGAGTTATCAACTGCGAACTGCATGCGATATGCGGTACCTTCCCAGCCAGTTCCTGCCAACCTTCTGTAGGGCGCCAGCTGAAGGCGGTCAAAATTCTGATAATTGGAATGTTGGAACTCAAAAGGGTACAGATATGAACCTGCTACACTTGACAGTACATCCCTGGTACCGACATTTAGTATCGAAGCAATGTTTACGCCAGAAAGCATGATAGGTGAAACTGATAGTTTGGACGTGGGGTCAGCAATTCCAACACCGACGTTCCCGTTCGAATTTACCCATAGTCTTGGAATGTAGGCAGTCCCATTATAATTACCAATAGATAACTTACCAATATGCCCATTAACAGTAGAAGGAAAATAGATGCTATGCTCGTATGGTCCTCCACCCATGTCAGAACCAAGTCCCATCCATGCTCCAGGATCATTCTCTAATCCATAGATCTGTAGTCTCGGACTTCCGGAGAAACCTCCGCCAATGTTTACGGCTGGCGCTCCCGATGTTTTCAGTATATGTAAAGGATACTGTGGATTTGTTGTCCCGATACCAACGTTGCCTGAGGCCTCTATTTTGTTTTGCGCCAAAACATTAGCACCTAAAAAGCCAATAAGGATAGTTAATTGTAGACGTTTCATTATTGAGAGGTTAAGAAATAGAATTAATTTCGCTTTATTATCTTATAAAACAGTAACATCATTTTATAAAATGAGAGATAAAGTAATTCTCACTAAAAATAGTAATATTTTATCTACATTTATTATGAATTTAAAACATTTTTATTATCATACCATCATATTAACTTTCTCATAACATGACAAAACTTTACATCACGCTACTGTTTACAGTAACATTCTTTAATTCCTCATACGCGCAGTGGGCGTACAATGGCAATCACATCGTAAATCAAAATTCAGGTTATGTGGGCATAGGCACTAATGTTCCGGCAACACCTCTCGAAGTACAGGGCAGCAGTAATGGTTGGCTCCTCAACCTGAGAGCTATCGCTGCAAATGCTGGTGAAATCAACGGAATTAAATTTAATTCGGGGTACCTTGCTGATAGCAAATGGGCGGGAATTAGTAGTGTTGCTGAGGATGTTCATAGTAACAATACAGGATTACTATTGTATGCAAACGCGACAGAGAGAATGCGCATTCAGGGCAATGGAGATATCGGCATCGGCACCAATGCCCCCAATGCTAAATTAGCAATATTTCAAGCTGCTGAACTAGGGAACGCAGCAAGAACCAGTAAATTGATTTTGACCGTCAGTGGTGCAGTAGGCACTGGAAACAATTTTCAGCACAATACCTGGCTATCAAGGAATGAAAACGGAAATGACTGGTTAAGTGCGGTCTTGCATGACGGAATTTCAATAGACGATTCATATCTTATTCCGTCGGTAGATACCAGAACTTGGTGGGAACGGAATCCAGAGGGTAATATCCAATCGTGGGGTGATAAGCAAAACACTTACATGACTTTAAACAATGGAAATGTTTCCATCGGCACTAAAGATTCAAAAGGCTATAAATTAGCGGTTAATGGCAAAATCCACACCAATGAAGTGAGGGTTGACATGGATGTATGGCCTGATTATGTTTTTAATAACGACTACAAGCTACCTTTACTCAGCGAGGTTGAAAGTTTTATCAACAAAAACCACCATTTACCAGCGATGCCATCAGAAGCAGAGGTAAAAACACAGGGAATTCAGCTTGGTGAAATGAATAAAATATTAGTTCAAAAAGTAGAAGAACTCACCTTATATCTGATAGAGAAGGACAAAAAGGATAAAGAGCAGGAGCTGGTTAATCAGTCGGTTCTACAAGATCTGAAAAAACAGAACCTGGAGAATCAAGCTTTGAGATTATTGATCTCAGGTTTACAAAAGCAAATAAACGAACTAGCAGGCAACAAGTAAAAAATGTTTACGCCTTGCACACCTGACACGATTACGAGGCCTTTGGTTTGTTTAAAGTAAGAAAGGTGTTTGTTGAGGAAGTAATCTCCTCAACAAACACCTTTCTTACTTATACAACACGGGGCAACAGTACCAAAAATCAGATTTTCTAAGGGCGGTCTTTAAAAAGCTTGCCCATCAACTCTTCTAGATGCTTGATTCTTGATTCCTGGTTATTAAGCTTTTCTTGTTGACCAGTGATTTGTTTATCCTTTTCGATGAGGTGCAAGGATAACTCTTCTACCTTTTCCAGAAGAATTGCATTCACCTGCCCCAGGTTTTGACCATGGCTTGCAATTTCTTCCGCGGAAGGCACGTTTGGAAGATGACCATTTTTTAAGATCTATTTTTCCAGATTGCCCAAAGGCATTAGATTGTATTTTTTCTCAAATACGTAGTCGGGCCAGTTTTCATTGTCTACCCGTACTGATTTTGAATGAATAGTACCATTTACCGCTAAGGCCTCGGTGGGATTTAGGGTACCGATTCCAACGCGGCCACTCCCATCAATTACAATGTCATCACCATAATTCCAGTTTATTCCTAAGCCATTTGATTTGTCGAATAATCTTCGGGTACCCAGCACCATTTTGCCGGTAGCACTAGAAGATAGGTTGTTGCCTGGAACGGTAATGATCCTTCCCTGCCCCCAGGGATTGTTACCGTCAGTATTCGCAGGAATTACAAACTCAAGTGATGCACCAGCATTGGCATTTCTATTTCCCGGACGAGCTTCCACAATTAAGTCACCATTATAAATAGCATTGTCGCTTAGGGACGATCCTGCTGCCAGCACATGAACTTGAGCTTCCGGCAAAGCGGTACCAATCCCTACATATCCAGCTTTTGTGACAACCAATCTGTCAAGTCCTTCAGTACCTAAGGATATAAAGCCACCACCTGTTCCATTTACGCTTGCATCTGATGCACCCATTTCAACAAAAGCCTTTGTGCCATCGGTGAACGAGTTGTCTACCGCGAACTGCAAACGGTATCCTGTACCTTCCCAACTCGTCCCCGCAATTCTACGATATGGAGCGATTTGCAGGCGATCAACATTGGCGTAATTAGTATGCTGAAATTCAAAAGGATAAAGATATGAACCGGCGCCATTGCCGAGTACACCGTGTTCGCCAGCAGTGAAAACAGACGCGATATTTGTTCCTATTGACAATACTGGGGTTAGTGATAAATACGATTTAGGATCTGACGTACCAATAGCCACAGGTCCACTTGTGGGAAAACTGTTTTGAGCAAATGCACTAAGCACCGAGAATCCTGTAAGGATTGTTAGATAAAGTTTTTTCATGAATAAGAGGTTAAAAAGAGGATATGTATAGTTACTATCAGCGCGGATATAAATATCAATAATGATGATCAAAATAAACTCCGCTAAACATAACAAATTTTTGTTTAACAATATCAAATGACATTTTTTAAAGCATCCATTACCGCTTGGGTAATTGCTTCTTTTTTGCATTTTTGAAATCCAAGAACAAAAAAACCTTCCTCTGTATAGAAATAGCTTTTTTGAAAACTATTGTATTTAATAGGCGCATGAAAATGCTCTTTCATGTCTTTCAGGATTTGCAGCGTTTGTCTTTTTGAAATGCCCAGTTGACTGGCCAGGCGATCGGGGGAACCTGTACTTTTCATGCGTATAAGAAAGTCGATTCTACTGTAATGATTAACGTCAATTTTCATGCGTTGAGAGTGTAAGTTTGATTGGCCCTATTTAAATATGCACCAGACGCAAAAGTACACCAGCATTTCTTCCAAACATTTGACTATCCCACATAAAGGAAAATGTAATAAAATATGGATATAAATACTTATATACCGTTATCTAGTTTACTTCTAATATCGAAAAAATTGTTTTATAATAATATCAATATTTCAATAAAAATTTAATCCTAAGAGACAAAAATATATTCATTCGCATACAAAACATCTCTGCTAGCCTAAAAACCAACAATGTACACCGAAAGAAGCCGATACCCCTCTATTTGTCTTTACGAAAGATCAATCATTTATTACACGAACGGACGTATTACCGATGTAAGCAGTTAAGTAATGCTGCCCGCGTGGGAGCCTGAACCAATGTTAACGCGCTAATAATTTCTCTAATGCAGCTTGTAACTTCTCAATTTTATCGTCCTGAATTGCCATTCTATCTTGCTGGGCGCGCAGGCTCTTATTTTCTTCAATCAAATGCAGGGTTAGCTCCTCAAGGTTTTTTACTAATGTCAGATTGATGTGGCCCAGGTTCTGTCCATTTTTCTCGATTTCCTGCGATGAAGGCATCCCCGGTAAATGTTTGTTCTTGGCTATGTAAGTACTAAGATCTGTTAATGATAACGCCTTATAATCTTTATCAAAAACATAATCAGGCCAGGTATTCTGCGTTTTTACAGTAATTGATTCTGCAACAGCATTTCCTGCGACGGCTAATTTATATCCCTTGGTATCGGCGGTTCCAATTCCAACATTACCGGCCGAAGTTATACGAAAACGTTCCGCACTTGTGGCATCAAGTGCAGTAGTGTGAAAAACTAGACCAACTGCCCGGTTAAAACCATAATTACCATCTTCGCTGACAGCATATATTCCTCCAGATTTTTCCTGATCCGATTGCGACGCGTCATTTTTACCCCAAAATTGTATTCCCCATTTGTATCCTGTCCCATTATAACTAACAGGAGTTGTCCCCTGATAAGGTGTCTGTAGGATTATTAAATTATCAATCGAGGTAGATGTGCTTGACGGGTCTCCCCACACGTTACTTTTCAGCACTTGTAACCTCCCTGTCGGGTGATCGGTTCCAATGCCAACGTTTCCTTTTGATGTGATCCGTAATTGTTCGAGACTCGCAGCATCATATGGACTTGTGTGAAACGCAAGACCAATTGCTCTATTAAAACCATATTCGCCATCCTCACTAACAGCATATACCGCCCCAGATTTATATTGATCTGAGACATCAGAATCATTCTTTCCCCAGAACTGCAAACCCCATTTATATCCCGTTCCATTATACGATGCAGGAACTGTCCCTTGATAAGGTGCCTGTAGTATCAACATGTTATCAATCGTAGTTGAAGTGCTTGATGGATCACCCCAAACGTTCTTTTTAAGAACTTGAAATCTTCCAACGGGATGATTGGTTCCAATCCCCACATTTCCAGAATTACTATTATAAATTAAATCTCCGTTACTGAGCCATTGGGCGTTCACGAAGGAGGTGCAAAAAGATAGGCAGAGAGCCAATAGATGAGAGATGCGCATAAAATTTAATTGGTTAAAACTTTTGGTATTTATTTCTTCTGCAACTTATATAATATTTAAATTTTTATAAAAAAAATGATCCTACCCTTGCACTTTTTAAAATATGAACCATTCATTTTTGTAATATCATAATTAGAACTTCCCGGATGGTCATACCTTAAATTCGTAGATTAAGTTCTTTTCAAACAATATATCCTCTATTTTTTCTTTATCTAGTAGATAAATCATTCTGATACTGATTTCAGAAGTATCATTTTCTACATTATCATAGATCGATATTCGTGCCATAAAGCGTAATTTCTCCTTCGTATTCGAATAGTATGACGGAAACCATTTATAGTTATTAAAAAATGTTTTAATATAAGAATAAAATATAATTTCCGCTTATCATCTGTACCATTAAACTTGCCTTTGACAACATTACCATCTTTATCAATGCTAAAAGTATATTTTAATATGGGTGATACAGATCCATTCTTGATACCAAAAAATCGAAAGGTTTTTAATTCATCCAAAGGCAATTCATCTTTAAATTTCTTCTCGTCTACAAGTCTGGGCATTACCAGGTTCCTTCTAGAAAGTGCGGTTGGAGGATATTTGTTTGGAAACGACGTTTTGCATAAAATGTTCAACGACAACAAATACAACAAACAAATTGAAGAAAAAAGTTTGATTCTCATAGGTTCTACTCCTTATTAAGGTAACGGGAGGGGATATTTATGAGAATCAACAAAATAAAAAACATTATTCCAGGCATCTTATTTGTTTTCATCTTCATCTTCATAATACAATAATTTGCATTCTCCATAGCGTACACTATAGCATTGTAATATCATGGACCCCAACTTACATAAGCCAAAAGAAGCTCGCGCTTTGTTATGAACTTGCCAGCTTAGAGATTACAATTTATCTTCGGAATTTTATAATTCTTATTAGCTATACTTGTCCTTTTCTTACTATATCGACTTAAATCCTTTTTACAAAAATAGTAATGCACTACTACTTGTTTTTCATCAATGGTTCTCTGAGGAAACAGCTTTTGATAGATTGTGGTATCAACTCTATTCAACTCATATAGTTTTTTTATAATTTCATTGGAAACGTTAACTGTTGAATCTTTCCAATAAAATAATTTATCTTGTTGTTCATAAAATCTTGTTGGGAAAAATCGATAATCGTAATCGATCTCATTTTTTGTAAACAACGATACCTTATCCCTTTCTGCTGAAATCCCAATTCCTAAAACATCTTTGCTGATATCTTCAATATAGACGGAAAACACACTATCTTTTTTCGCAATATTTTTATTTGATTGCAAAAAATCTACAATAGCGCTCTGAATAGCATCAGTGACGTCCTTCTTCGAAGAATATATACTTTTTGATGCGGTGCAGCGTAAAAATGTCAGGACTATCAATCCCCAAAATGCAAGGTTTAATTTCATTAGTATTCAATAGTTTCAGGGTTCGTTATGATAATAAATCTTTTTACACCATTCGTTTGCTGAGTGGCCTTATGCTTTAAATCCCCAGATTGACCACTGTCGTGGCTCCCAGAAGGCCTTAACCTACTCAAATCATCAAAACGTGATAAATGGGTATGAAATGAGGTATGCGCGTAGGTTGAATTAAACAAGGAATTATTTACTTTGTACAAACTAAAACCTCCTTTTGCTTCAGTAGCTGTATTGTTTTGGTATTTATTAATATATACATTGTTTATTGCTCCGTCTGACTTATTAGCAAGATAATATCCCCCTAATTCTTTTCCAATATGATTTGAAAAATCAAGAGCAAACTGCTCAAAGCCCTTTATACTCGCCTGACCTTCACCACCAACGGCAATTGTGTTATCGTTTTTCATTAAATTTAACCCATCTGATAAAATACCCTTTTCGATCCCATCAATTGCAACCTTAGCCTCTCCTTTACGATTTGTTTTGACATTGTCCTGTGAGTCTGTTTTTAATATTCTATCTGTTTTATCATCAGTTTTAGCGACCAGTTCGAAATCTCCATTATTTTTCAACTTATAATCATCCGTCGCCTGCATCCCATCCGGATCAATAAACCTAAGCGGATTATTATTACCGTATGCATAAGGACTGAATCTACGCGCTTTCTCCGCCAGCGGATCAATTACATTCCACCTACCAATCACAGGATCATAGAATCTTGCGCCAAAATCATATTGCCCCAGCTCATCCTGTATCTCCTTTCCATTAAATAGATATTTATTATTTAAAGATACTGGACTTATTGATTTTCGCAAACCAAATGGATAATATTCATCACTTTGTAAACGCTCGACCGAATTAGAAGACGGATTTTTGTAAAATGTATACCTCACATTGCCAAGATGGTCGGTCAGGTTGTATTCAAAATTGTAACTGCTTCCACTCCTCCTCGAAATACCCTCTTCTGTTTGAATGAAAAGAATAGTTCCATCAAGATATTGGATTCCATCAACGTAATCAGTGACGGTACCATTGCTATTTTTCTTTAATTTGCTCCCATTGGCATCATAAGTATACGAGAGTCCCAAGCCGGGTACTGCAGACGGCAAATTTAGTACATTGTAGTTGAGCGCTTGCGCAATCCTACCGTCGTAAATTACATTTCCATTGCCATCATATTGATAGCTACCGGCACCCGGTGCACCATTGGTACTGCTCAACTGGTTGCCGTTATATATATAGTTACGTATAGTACCATCGCGATTAAGCGTAGTAATATTTCCCATCACATCATAAGTAACCGACTCACTCATGCCAGTTCCTGTACCGTTGAGCAGTCTGTTTAATTTGTCATAAATATAAGTAAAACTTCCACTGGTATTATCGGCGGCACTCCATTGCTGGCCAGATATATTACCATTGAATTGTGGGGCGCTGCCTGATTGATAATCGAGTTGGAAGCTAAATTGGGGAGACGTGCTGCCTTTGATCCAACCTCTTTCATTGTATGCATAACTAGTACTCTGCAGGCCATTATTAACTGCTTTACTCTTAAGCTGCCCAATCTCGTTGTAAGCATTTTCACTCAACAAAATTTCCTGATCACTATTAATTTGCTCATATGTCTTTAATTTCCTACCTACATGATCATATTCATAACGGCTTGCAATAGTGGTGTTACCAGAATTCACATTGAGATGCAACCGGTTACTTACGGTTATGGCGCCCTCAAAATTATAACTGTTGGTAACATTGTCATAATTACCCGCGTTTACAGATCCAGCTTGATAGTGCTGGTTATAGCTTTTTGATAATCGCCCTTCCTCGTCATAATAATTAACATTCAGCAGATAGTCAGACGTACCCAGCACGTTTGTACTGCTGCCGGTTAGCAGCCCGTCAGTTTTAGTACTTCCAGTATAGGGATATGTTGATGCACCAGGGAAGGTATAATTATCATAAAACTGAACAGTATAGGCTATACTAAACGTTTGCGGAAAAGCAGAACTGGAATATCCCAGTCCTGTTGTTTGTGCAGTTTCCCAATACACAGTTTCTGCAGTCAGCGCTGCTTGTATGGCTGCCCGATCTGCTGAGTTGGTATATAAACCCGTCACCACCGTGCGACCCAAACCGTCATATTTGGTAAACATCCATTGCCCGTTAACACGCTGTACCGGGTCTTGACTGAGCACCACCTGATCGAGATTATTGTATACAAGAATTTCCCAGCCCTTTCCCGGAATTTTCTTCTCTATAAGCCTGTTTCTTGAATCGTAGCTATATTGATAAGCGAACTGATCTAACTGCGTTTGACTAATCGCCGCTTGATCCGGATTACATCCCGGAGGAAGTACAAAACTCAGGTTTCCAAGATCATCATAAACATAATAAGTTGACAGCACAGTTAAATCACTGTTGAATGTTCGTTTAAGAACAATTCGCTCTTCTTTGTCCGTATATTCTTCAATTGTACCAGCTTTACCATCGGCCGTTGTCCAGTTTTCATCCTTTGTGATCTTAAGATATAACTGTCCTTCGGCGTAAAAGCCAACACTACTCAGACTTCTTTTATGTTCCGCTCCTGGAACCGGAACAGCAGTCCACAGACGAACACCAAAACCAGTGTTTGCAAAGTCTGCTGAAGCATTATTAAGACCGTAATTGATGACCACCGTTCTACCTTCGGTTGTAGTCCTGCTGCCAGCAGGTTGCCAAACTGTGCCTGGCGCGCCTTGCTCCACGAGCCTATTTAATGGTGACGGCTCATAAACACTCTGACTGTAGGGAGCTGAGGTTTTGACTACCGCAGCATCCCATCCCGGTTTTCCATAATATTGTGACTGTGTGCCAATTGCCCCAGGCTTATAACTTCCATTGCCTGCCTGTTCAGCATAAGGGAGATATTTAACGACCTCCCGACCGAACGCATCATAAACTAGCGGCTGTACTATATCATTACCGGAAGGACTTCCTTTTGTTTGAATTGTTTGCAATGGCCGTCCCAGACCATCAAAGTATTGTATCGATTCGCTCTGCTGACCTGTAGTAGGATCGGCTATTTCAATAGTACTGGCGGTTTTGTAGCTCTTAGTTTGGATATAATTTTGATCCTGGCTCGGCGCAGATGCAAGGGGTATGTTTAAGTGTGCTGTAATGAAAGCATGAAAAGGTCCCTGGGTGCTAAAACCCGGCAGCAGCCTGATGCTTTGATTGGAGGAAAAGGTACCTGTTGTTGGTGAAGATAATGTGATGAGTTGTGCCTCAGCAAAAACAGGAAACAGCAACATGAGAAGTAAACCAAGTTTTTTCATGAGCATTAGTTTTTATAGTGGTAGCTGTTAGTTTTTATAATGTTACTGTTTTGATCCCTGACGGTTCTAAGCCGCTGAAATGTATCATATTCAAATAGCGTTGCCTGCCCCTTGGCATCAATCTGGCTCGTCAACCCTGACAAAGGATCGTACGTATAGGTAGACATCAACGAATTTGTGGGATGGATCCGCAGATCGTCAAACCAAACATTACTTCCACCATTGTTGTCGACCCGAATTTTGAGGTTGACAACATCTGCAGGAACCAGGAAACTCTTTTTTAAATAAACCCACTTACCAATTTCACCAGAACCGACCGCGTCGACATAAGTATAGTATCCGGTTTCCCCTGCCCTGTACATGAAAAGATATAACTCTGTACTAGCCCCCTCACTAAATACCCATCCAGAATAGGTAAACATCCTTGCTACACCGGCATTTATTGTAAGGGCGTTAGTACTCAAACTAACAGCTTCTGTGGCTCCAGGATTAGGGATAAAACCAGAGTAACTTCCAGTATGGACTCTTGACGACGACTTTGCTAATACGGCATCAAATGCAGGATCATTTTCAAAGTTTTGGCTATAGACTTCATTTGATGGTGCATTTTTTACTTCTGCAACTGGATAGCGGTTGTTGTATCCCCATATGTATGAAACTTTCTGCCCAGCCAACTTTTGTTCTTCTACAAGCTTACCTTGCAGGCTTTTGTAAGAAAACTCAGTTCGATATCTTGGATCGATACTGACGGTGAAGTTATTGTTAGACGAGGCGGTATAGTTGGAAGACAACGGGATGTAGTTATTGACTTTTCGTTCTTCGGCCAGGTATACAATAGGTGCCCCTGCTTCAAGTGCATACTTATTATAAGAGGCATCTGTTAACTGCTTATTTTTGAAAACAGTGACTTCAATTGGCGGATTGATAAACTGGTCGTGCATTTCCAGTATAGGCTTTAGCTCGTTATCCGCCCCGTTTTTGATGTTTGAGTGCACTGTACTGGCTGTGTTACCAGGATCGGCAAAATTACTTCTTCTATATAGCATATACTGTTTTCTTGCCCTCGCAAGACATGCCCTATATCTGTGATAATAAATTGCCCGATCTGTATAGGTTGCGGAGGTGTTAGCAACCCTATTGTTATACTCTGTTTGACAAGTTGTACAGCCACTTATATAACTACTCCACCCATCTGAAATAGCTTCTACGTCAGGAACCCGGAAGTCCAGCGGATATTTGTAATTGGTAACTATGTTACCGCCATTACTAAGATCAGAAACTTTTCTGGTTGGTGAGCGGTGGTATAAACTGGTGAAGTAGGTTGTATCTGTTTTATGAGATGCTACCAAGGTCTGTTTGTCGATTATAGTTTCATAACTTGTATTGTATCTTTTTTTATATCCCCTGATTTCATATTCGGCGAGACTTGAAAACCCTGCCAGACTTTCATATATAATTGCCGGGGTATAAACTGAAGTACTATCGTATGCGAAACTGTAAAGGATATTTTTTCTGAGTGAGCCGTTGGATTCAAAATGGTCTTCGCTCATTAGCTCGCCTCTTTGGAATTCATATCTCCTTGGTAAAAAGGGGAAACTTGGGGTCTTAAGGTCGCAAGTTGTATTCAGGTTGCGATAAGCTACATCATCAGTATTGTTTTCATATGCATTTGAACCATAATACCTGTAGATACTGTAACCGTTTGTTCCCTGATCTACCCTCACCGAGCGATAGCCTATATGGTTTCCCTGAACATTTGCCATTGGAAGAATGCTACCGGGCGACTTAATTTTATTTTCATAATAACCGCCATTGCTAGCGACAGACGGTAGGCATCCATAAGGAATTGGTACAAAATAATTAGAAGGTAAATTTGATGGATTGATTATCGTGGTGCTTGTATTGAGTCCGATTTGCGCCACCAAATCGCTTCTAAGCATGTAAACATAGTATGGTCTTCCATACAAAATCCCTGTGGATCTGCCGTTTTCCTCATAGCTGAATGTTTCGGTCATTGAACTTGAAGAAGGATCTAATGCGTTTTTGGTAATACTCTTTACTCTTAATCCACCTACAGTTGGATCAAGTACTGCATAAGGAACGTATTTTGAGAATGTGAGATTAGCACCTGTCCCTGAAGTTGCACCATCTCTATACATCATAATCTTATATGTACCAGCAGGGATAGTTAAAGTTGTTTTTTGAGACTGTCCTGCAGATGCCGATCCTGAACCTAATACACTTCCGTCTGCCCTCAATATTGTGTACGATGCGCCACAGCTTGCTACCGATGAACCACAAGCAGTATTAGCAAATATCAACTGATACTTCTCATTACCTGTAAAGACCTGGTTTTGCCATTCCTTAGAATAAGAACCATCGAAACCCACCCAGATCTGCTTATCGTACACAAGGTTATAATTGACAGCGTCTACCTTCGCCCTGTTGGATTCGAATTCAAACTCCGCATATCCTCCAGTGGGATAAGTTATTTTGGTCAACGCCCCATTTAACATGGCCGGCCATGCAGCGTCTCTGTTTGCGCCTGTATGTATGTCGTAAGTGTCAACACTATAGGTAGGTATGACACTGTTATTCAATGCTGCGTTATAAAAACCCCAATGATCTATTGCAAATGATAACCTTCGGGGTAGAAAATTACTATAATAGTTAAATCGATATGGTTTAATAGAAGTTCCATCCGATCCAGTTTCAGCAATGCTATCGAGCTTAAGTCTTTTTGTATCTGTAGTTAAAATACCAGCAGTAGGTGGTGCCTGGGGCAACGTTGAGGTATTATCTTCAAAATAACTATAATGTAATACGAACGTTTTATAAGTGGTGGATGCATTGGATATTGCAATTTGTTTAAGTGCCTTAGCTTCAGTGTTCGCTGTCTCACCAAAACCATTATTGGTAGACATGCTATTAGATAGATCTAATCTTGGGTTGACGTCTGGCGTAAAAGTGAGGGTATTATCAGAAAAAAGGATCTTCGATAATCTAACACCGTTGTTGTACATTTTGTAAAGCTGGTAGCCCCTACTGTCCAACTCTGTGGCAGAGGATAAAGGCACGGAGAAAAATGACCATAAATAGTTGCTATAGGATTCGGCTTCATATACAAAGTTGATAAAAGAAACTTTGTCGGGAGATTCTATTTTATTCAAATACCAGCTTGAAATCACCCTGTCACTTGAGAGTCCATTTGTAACTGTTAAAGGAATAGAGATTTCAACTGGATATACACCCTGTGCCGGTTCTTCAGCCTGGGTTTTACCAAAGTAATATTTGGTGCCATCTCCGGTTGTGATGCAGAACCCTTGAATATTAGTTTGGAGAAAGGAACCTGCCGAAGCCGGCAAACGATAATAGTAATCAATCTTTAAATCCTCTTCTGCAGAAACAAGCACCGGCGTACGGTCGTCGGAGAAATAGAACTTACCAGTATGACCGTTGAAGTTGAAGAAGAACAAGTCAGGTTCACCGTCGGCAGACCTATTCATCAGATCACCATTTTTGATAACCTGTAATTGTCCATTGATATATTCCTGATCTTCGACAAGATAACTACTAAAGCCATAGTTATTAAAATGTCCAAATTGCCCTGTGACCGTGTTGGCCGCTTCATCAGGGATCCCTCTCACCGTTCTGGTAATAACACCTCCGGCATTTAATGCCCAACCCGCTCCTACCCAACTTGCGGGGTCTGCTACCTTAACACCCCCAGGATGATAACTTAATGATATTGGTAACTGCAGCGTTCCTTCCTTGATTGTATAAATTGGAACATTAATTTGGGGTAATCCAGTATGATAACTCACCGGGATATCAACAAATTTGCCAAGGGATGCCGCATTAGGCGATGCGATCGTCATTTTCCCATATTGGGTTTGAGATATCCCCGGATTGGAAAGTGAAACAAATGCTAAGATGTAAAAAATGTACTTTTTGGGATGCAGGCGCATTAAGAAACTCGACATAAGTTTTGGATTAAATTGCTTTTTTACAATTACCATAGACCTGGTCACACCCACTAAATGGTTGCAATTGCGATCAGATCCTTGGTTTATATTCTGGTTTCCATGAGAAATTAAATCTCATTAGACACTGCATTTTAATGAAAAAGAGTGCGGGGGGAATGCACTGGCTATTATTTTTTACAAAAAATTTCTGGCAGAATTTATATTCGAATACAAGTTAAAAAGAAGATGTATCTTTTGACAAGGTCTTCTAAACGTATACTTTGAATTTAAAATCAGGGTGTATTTAGAAATGACAATGCATGCAGTGTTCACCGGAGTGCCAAGTCTACGGTTTTTAATTTGATACAGCTGAAGATGCGTTTTGAATAGAGAATTGTATTCAGCTTCTATTTGAGTCCCGTAAGTAGGGAATCTAATGGAACATAGCTCTATTCGGCTATCTTTTGCGAGGTTCGAAGTTTTTTACCCTGAGCAATTTCTATAATTACGTTTTTGAGTCCTTTCGATATTTTGTCACTATTAATTATTGATGTCAAAAAACATCTCACCTATAATCCATCATTCATTTAATCCGTTTTAATATAACTCCATTAAGCAAAGCTTTCCATTATCGATCTCTCAAGGTACTTTAATCTTGCTGGATTTTGAAGCCATGGGGTTGTGCATGGAAATTTAAATATAAAACTTCAAGGAATCCGTGTACCGTATGGGGATCACCTATCCTTGACCTATCATTGACCTATCTTTCACCTATCTATATCCTATCCCCAGGTAGCTTTAAGCCACCTGATAGATGCGTAAAATTTACCTGAATGCATGGTGATCCTGAGATCCAACCCAGTTATTATCTTTTATTCACTCTTTAAATGTACCTCTACGCTTTTGTTAAGCCACTGTTGTACAAACGTTGGCGCCAATTTCCGACAAGTGAAGACACGCTCATGCATTCTCTTGCAATTACAAAAAATGACATCTAAATTTATTAAACAATTAAAATAAAATCATATGGGAAAATTAACAAATGGATTTAGCGGTCCCTTGCGGGGGAAATTAGGTAATGCAGTAGGTTATGTTGTTAAAGGTGAAAATCGAGTCCGTGGCCGCGCCGAACGAAATAAAGAAAAAGATCGTGAATGGACTGATGGCCGACTAAGTACAAAGTTGGCTAGCGACCTTCTGAGACCTGTCAAAGAGTACATCCAGTTCGGCTTTGCCTGCGAAGCTGAAAAACACAAAACATGGAACTATTATAATGCAGCATACAAGTATGTCCGAGAAGCTATTGCGGGGGTATATCCGGACCTGTATTTTGATTACAGTAAAGTATTATTTGCAATGGGAGACTTGCCGTTACCTCATTCCATGGAAGTAAAATTAGTAGAACGAGGGCTAAAATTTACCTGGGATACCAGTACGCCGCAAGAACCTGCAAGTATAAGCGACCAGGTTATGGTTATGGCTTATTACCCGGAAATACACAAAGCAGATTTTATAAGAAGTGGATCAGGAAGATCTGTTGGAAGCGAATTTTTGCCGCTTAATCCTATGTATGAAGACCAAATTGCAGAAATCTACATCGCATTTATTTCAGATGACCGGTCGCGGGTTTCTAACAGTGTCCATTTAGGTCAGATTAAACGGGCTGGTTAGCATGGGAGTCAATCTCCCCTGCTACACATTCCGACGTAGCTAAAGATTATAATTTAATAACATTATATTCGTCTTCAGAATATGACAAGGCCTAATCTACTTCCTGACCACCAATTGCTCAGCTTGCTGGCAGAAGGGAATGATGAAGCTTTTACTGAAATCTACAACCGATACTGGAAAAAATTATACGTGACAGCATTCAACAGGCTGGATGATGCGCGTGAGGCAGAGGAAGCAACACAAAATGTGTTTCTATCTCTGTGGAAGAGACGTGATGTGCTGGAGCTTAACTTCTCACTGGCTACCTACCTATCAACGGCAGTAAAATACCAGATTTATAGCCGCATTGCCAGAAAGAACAGGGAAAAGAAGCACATCACCTATCTTGGTCAAACCAGCGTTGAAGGTTCTGACACTACAACTGACTGGCTATTTGAGCGGGAATTGAAAAAGAAACTTGACGAGGCAATTGGCAGTTTACCTGAAAAATGCCGCGTAGTTTTTATCATGAGCAGGGAACAAGGATTGAGCAATGCGCAAATTGCCAAACACCTGGATATAGCAGAGAAAACAGTAGAAGGCCATATCACTAAAGCAATCAGCATATTACGCGGCGCTATCTAGTCAACATAACAGCAGCAGCAAAACCTTAAAAAAAATTAAAATAAAAGCAAGGGTACTGGGGTAGTTGAAAGACTATATAGTCAAACGCAGAAAAACGTGCCCGATAAGAACCAACAATACGATCATAAGGAACTAGCCGAAAAATTGACGAAAGGCCAACTGTCGCCTGAGGAACAAGAATGGCTTGATAACTGGTATTTATCATTTGATGACGATGAGTCTATCTTAGATAATATTCATAATGATGTGCAAGGTTTGCGGGACCGCATGTTGAGTAATATAAAGGCTGAGGTGGGTATGAAATCAAAACCATCCTCCTCTCCTGCAAAGCTGTATGCCATTGCTGCAACAATCCTGCTGGCGATAGGTATTTCGTTTCTTTTCTATAAATATCATGACAACGGTTTAAATAATAACGCTGCGCTTGCCAACATCAGACCAGGTGGCAACAAAGCCTATCTTACTTTAGCAGATGGCCGCAAAATAGCACTTTCAGAGGCCCATACGGGTGAAATCAGCAATCAGGGGAATGCAACTGTTTCCAAAACCGCTGATGGAAGTGTTAGTTACAACGCAGATGCTAAAACTGCCGGGGGCAACGCACTACTCAATACAATTACCACCCCCCTGGGCGGGACATACCATCTCAGTTTAGCAGATAATACCCAGGTCTGGCTTAATGCAGGATCTTCTATCACCTACCCTGTTGCGTTTACTGGCCATGACAGACCGGTAAGTATTACTGGTGAAGTGTATTTCGAAGTCGCCCACGATGCAGCGCATCCTTTTAAAGTTACAGGGCGCGGACAACAAATTGAGGTACTCGGCACGCACTTCAATGTAAACGCTTATGAGAATGAGCCCGAAAACAAAACTACCTTATTGGAAGGTTCGGTCCGAATTACTGCAGGTAATAACCACAACATCTTAAAACCAGGTCAGCAAGCAGTGATCAGCAATAATACGATCTCGCTAAAAGATGCCCGCATCAACGAAGTAATGGCATGGAAAAACGGATATTTTGAATTTGAGAACATTGATATCCAGTCGTTAATGCGTCAAATTGCCCGGTGGTATGATGTAGACGTACAGTTTGAAGGCCCCATCAGCAAGGAAACTTTTACAGGGAGAATCTCGAGGTTTAAAAATATCAGCCAGATCTTAAGTATAGTTCAGGCTTCTAAATCAGTTCATTTAACGGTCACAGGAAGGAGGATTATGGTGAAACAATAACATACTTTCCCATAATCCAATAAAAAAAGGCCAGTAGTGCTCGCTACACTACCGGCCTAAATAACTGGGTTATGTTTCTAAAACTTGTCATCCTATCAACTTATAAACCAGAAAACAAATGTATAAAATTTATACTAGGAAATCCCTTGTGCAATTTTTGCGCAGCTCTAAACTATTGCTATTTATGCGGTTAACCACTGTGCTACTGCTTGCTACCTTTTTGCAGGTGAGTGCTACTACCTTCGCGCAAAAAATTACCCTTGCAGAAACCTCATCTCCTTTAAACAGGGTATTTACCAAAATCAGCCAGCAAAGCGGTTACGATTTCCTGGTGACAGGAACTGCACTTAAAAATACCGTCCCGGTTACGGTGAATGTGAAGAATATGGACCTGAATACGGTACTACTGTATATATTTAAAAATCAGCCTGTCACTTTTACCATCATTGATAAAACCATTGTGGTTGAGGAAAAGAAAAAAGACCTGATTGATAAAATCGTAACCTATTTTTCGCCCCAGCAAACCGTTAGAGGAGTGGTAAGGGATGAAAACGGAAAACCATTACCAGGGGTAAATATCCTCAATAAGAGAACACATATGGGTACTGTATCCAGTTCGGAAGGTTCCTATCTCCTTTCGGCAGACCGCAATGATATCCTCACTTTTAGTATTGTAGGTTATAAAACCAAAGAGGTTGTGATCGACCAGCAAACGGACCTGGTGGTGAGCATGGAGCAAAGTTCACAGGCGCTTGACCAGATTATCATCACTGGGTATACTGAAAAAAAGGCATCGGAAATTACGGGGGCGATACAAAGCATCCAGGGCGATGATTTGAGAAATGGCGTGTCTGGCAATAATACGCTCGCGATGCTGAAAGGTAAAGCCGTGGGCCTATATATTGTTGAGCAAGGCGGAAGCGTAGCTAACCGGGGACAGGTTGTAATGCGTGGCCAAAGCAGTTTTAATGATGCTTCGAATACCAATTACGGACCGCTGATTGTACTGGACGGTGCAATTACCAATGCGGTAAACCTTCAGGATATAGTAGATGCGAACGATATAGAAAGCATAAACATCCTGAAAGACGCAGCTTCAACAGCCATTTATGGTTCCCGCGCGGCACAAGGCGTAATGGTGGTGAATACCAAACGCGGTAAAGCAGGCCAGGTAAAGATTAACCTGAGTATGAATTACGGCAAGGTAGATAACAACCGCGCGCTCCGCTTTATGAACACACAGGAGGCTACTACACATATTATGAAAGGCATGCAGTCTCTCTATGATAATACTGCAACCCTGAGGAGTACCTATGGAACCTTCGATAACTATTTTAACACAACGCGTATATTTACAGATGCCGACCGCAACACGAATACACAATGGGATAATGACGCGTTTTTTTCCAATGGTAACCAGGGAAATGTAAACCTATCCCTGTCTGGTGGCTCAGAAAAAACAAGGTTTTTTACAGCTGCTAATTTCGGCAAACAGGATGGTACGCTACTGGATGACAACCTGGACCGCAAAGCGATCAGGGTAAATATTGATGAGCAGATCACAAAAAAACTGACCTTTAGCCTGAACACCAATGTGATATTGGATAAGTACACGGCTTCTACCAGTGAAAACCAATATTATTTATTTCAACCATGGGTTTCTCCGAATTACGCCAATGGCAACCTGGCCGATTCGGTTAACAACTATGTTTACCGGGCTACAGGTTCAAGAATTACCCAGTACTACGACAATCCCCTGTACTCGCACAGCTACAATACACAGGTAACTAGTCGTAAAAACATATTGGGTACGGGTATCTTAAAATATGCTATCCTCCCGGGCCTTACAGTGCAGTCGTCCAATACGATCAACTACACCGACAACAATGTGAATGCCTATAAAGATCCGCGTACTTACCGGGGTAGGTATGACGGGTCTGCTTCAAACAGGATTTTGATCAACGGCTCGCTTTCGCTGAATGATACCAAAACAACGTATATACTCAGCTCCAATATCATCAATTACAGCAAGACTTTTGGCGAACACCACCTTACTGCCCTTGCTGGTCAGGAGTACGGTAAAACACATGCCGAGAATGTAAGTGTTTCAGCTTATAATACGCCTTATCCCGGCGAGCGGAACCTAGGCGCATTTTTAACCTATGGTAGCTATATCAACAAATTGCTTGGAACCGTAGCCATACCCGGCTCGACTGCCCCTATTGACAAAGCTTCTTTCTCTTTGTTTTCTGAGCTGAACGACAACTATAAATCCCGCTATTTTGCTTCTGCATCATTACGAAGGGATGCGTCAACCAATTTTGGTGTAAACAATAGGAACGGTACATTTTATTCCCTTAGCGGTGGCTGGCTGATCAGCAATGAACCCTTTATGAAAAACCTAAGGGCGATCAGTAACCTGAAACTGAGGGCATCTTATGGAACATCAGGCCGGGAAGCCGGTGCCGATTACCTGAATTTCTCTACCTATTCTGATGCGGTTTTTTATAATACTACCACCACCTCTGGATCAACGATCAGGCAACTGGGGAATGATAATATTACCTGGGAAACCACTTACGCAACCAATATTGGATTGGATATCGGTTTGTTTAAACGTGTGAGTTTAACGGTAGATGCGTACAATAAAGACAGCAAAAACTTATTGCAAAATGTGGTATTGCCCAGTTATGTTGGCTTTAGCTCACAATACAGAAATGTGGGCGCCATTAGGAATAAGGGTTTGGATATTGGCCTGAATGTAGAGAATGTAAAAGCAAGGGATTTTAGCTGGAATATGAGCTTCAATATCAGCTTTAACAAAAATACCATCCTGTCTATCAAAGGAGATTCATTGCTTGACGGCTATACCCAATCATACTACAGATATGTAGGTGAAGATATCAATGCACTGAAAGCGATTAAATACGTAGGTGTAAACCCGGCAAACGGTCGCCCTCAATTTGAAAGGGTATTGGCCGATGGCGGAAAGCAGATTGTTGACAGTATTGCACTGGTAAAACAGGATGGCCTTCGCGGCTATCAAAACGTTGGAAGTGCAACGCCTAAGTTTTTTGGGGGCTGGACAAATAATTTCCGCTACAAGAATTTTGACCTGAGCATTGTGATGAACTATTCTTACGGGAATAAGATCATGAATGCAGCAGTGAGGAGCTTCCTGGATCCGGGGGCATGGCAAAGCGGATTCAACATTCCACAACCTGATGAGAGCATACGGTTCTGGCAGGGCCCGGGAGATACCAATGCCAATTACCCTAACTTTTATGATCCTGCATTTAGTCAGCGTGGAGCGTTAAACCTCAATTCTTCATTGTTATATGTTGATGCCAGCTACCTGAGGATGAGAAATATCAGGCTGGGATATGACATACCCAAATCGCTGCTGAGCAAGTTTAAGATCAGTTCAATCAATGTGTACGCCAGCGCAGATAACGTATTTGTGATTAAATCCAAAGACCTGTTTGCCGCCGACCCTGAAGGGGCAATTATCGGAGGTACTTCGAACAGCTACGGAGGATCAGGAATTGCAAGTGCAATGCCAAGAAGATTTCTTATTGGTTTGACAGCAGGGTTTTAATCATCATAAAGAATTATCAACATGGAAAAATTTACTCAATATATCATCACCTTGTGCGCTGCAATTATGGTTTTAACCAATGCAGGCTGTAAAAAGGAGCTGGATTCCCTATCACCACATAACGTGAATTTTGAAGACCAGCAATTCTCATCTGCCAATGGTTATACCAAGGCAACGATAGGTAATTATACCAACCTGGGGATTACTACCTATGAAGCTTCATGGTTTAACATTAGCGAATACCGCGGCAACAACGTACGAGTGATCAATGTGACGAATACAAATAACAATACTGCATTGCAAAATGTGGATGCGTTTACCTATACAAACTCGCAGTTTAAGGACTTCGGCTTGTCACGGTCGTTCTGGTTTGCATCATACAGCGCATTACTGGGCGTTAATCTGGTGCTGAAAAACGTGTCAGCTACAGAAACAAATCCAATAATTCTGCAGGCAAAAGCAGAGAACCTCTTTCTTAGGGCATTTATCAATTTTAACCTGGTAAGGGTATATGGAAGACCATACTATCAGAATCCGGAGACGAACCCGGGTATCCCCCTTGTGATGGAACCATTGGATTTATCATCTACACCTCCCGCAAGAGCTACTGTACAGGCAAGTTATGCGCAAGTCCTGGCAGATCTCAACGCTTCTCTCGCTTCTTTTAAGTCTAAAGGGGTAAACAGTTTTGCCAGTAAACCCGCGGCATTTGCGCTCCTTTCACGCGTGTATCTATATATGAGTGGAACCTACGCGCAGCCAAATGCAGAAAATGCAAGGATGTCTGTCCGGTATGCAGATTCTGTAACTGTTGCCGGCGGTTACAGTCTGTTGCAGGGCACGGCCTATGCCAATTACTACAAAAACAGTAACCAGGCAAACACGGAAACCATCTGGGCAGTAAATCACGATGCCAGTACAACGACGCTTCCTATGTTACTCATGCAGCCTCAAGGTACTTATGTGAATTTGTACAACACAGGTCAGATTAAACCCTCTCCTAACCTGCTTAGCCTTATGGCTACAGCTGATCTGAGGAAAAACTTCTATTTCTCAGACCTCTACCCGGGTAATACAATTGACCTGTTGAGCACGGGCAAATACAGTTACAAATATTTCAATGGTGTAAACGCCGTTTACACTTCTAATGCAGCCCTGCATCATTTGAGACTGGCAGAAGTATACCTAAATCGCGCGGAGGCGAAGGCTAAATTGGGTGATACCGGAGGCGCGCTTGCCGACCTTAATATCATTCACCAGCGGGCAGGTCTGCCGGCGCTGACTGGCTTGTCTGGACAAACATTGTTCAATGCCATCCTTTTAGAAAGAAGGCTTGAACTGGCTTTTGAGGGTCACAACTCCTACGATGACTACAGAAACGGCCTCCCGATGGTTAGGGATTACAGTTCATTTAATTCACCGGCGTTGACAGTGGCTGCGACCGATCCAAAAGTGGTACTAAGGATACCACAGGATGCGATCAATGAAAACGCGAACCTGGTCCAAAATCAGCAATAACCTTCAAAAAAACACAGCTGCCGGGGCTACCGGCAGCAATTTTTAAATGATAAAACATATATAAAATGATGAAATTAACTTATACGCTGATGTTGCTGCTGTTTGTGCAGCTTACTGATGCACAGGGAACTAAAAATCAATTTACACTAGAAGGAAAACTAACTGGAAAACCAGTGGATTCTGTGATAGTTAGTTACAGAGCCGAAAATGGCAAGTACAGCGAATTCCCGCTCCCTGTTGTGAAACAGCAATTCCTGCTGAAGGGAAGTATCAAAGAGCCTGTAATGGCGACTATGTATTTTAAAAATGCCGGGGAAATCATCCCACGTGAAATGGTTGAAGGAAGACGATTAGCCTTTTACCTGGAGCCAGGAACTGGCACTGAAACAAAAAAGATTACGGTTACAGGCGACCCTCAAAAAGTAAATGGAATGAAGATTTCAGGCTCTAAAACCCAGCGTGAATTTGAAGAACTGAACGCAGAAACCGCTGCTGTAAGGAAAGAAATGGAGCCTGTTCTAATAGCCCTTAGGAAGGAAAAAGACCACGAAAAAAATGCCGAAATCAGAGAGCAACTTACTCCTTTCAACGAGCGTATTACCAAAATCACTTATCAATTTTTTCTCGATCATCCCAACTCGTATGTAACGGCCGACAGGATGATATACTATGTATCCAGTTTACCGCTTGAATCGTTAAAAAAGGTTTATGCCAACTTTAGTCCTGAAATAAGAAAGACCGATAACGTAATAAAGTTTGCAGCAGAGTTGAAAAAGATTGAGTCAGGAATACCAGGGAGTATGGCGGCAGACTTTACAACTACGGATATCAATGGAAATAAACTGTCGCTATCTTCATTCAAAGGCAAATATGTGTTGCTTGATTTCTGGGCAAGCTGGTGCGTTCCTTGCAGAAAAGGAAATCCACACCTGATTGAATTATACAATAAATACCATGCTAAAGGATTCGAAATTATTGGGGTCTCTGATGACGACCGCAAACCAGAACTTTGGAAAGCTGCTGTAGCTACAGATCATATTGGCATTTGGAACCATGTTTTGCGTGGTTTGGATATGGAGTTGAGAATGAAGAACCTGCCCAATCCTACAGATATAAGCGACGGTTTCGGAATCCATGTACTACCTACTAAAATTCTGATAGACCCTAATGGGAAAATCATAGGCCGCTATGGTGATAGTATTGGAGGCTCTGAAGTGGAAATGGATAAAATGCTGGCATCACTATTTAAAGACTAAATATGAAAAAGTTAAGCTTATTACCACTATTGTTCTGCTGCATCTTTTTTAGTGTTGCAGAGGGACAGACACAGAAAGCGATAGTTTTCAAAGGCACAGTAGCGCCTTCATACAATGGTTCAGTAATCGTTATTTACAATAAACCGCTGGGTGTTATGGACTCTGCAAGGGTTAAAGATGGGGCCTTTGAAATATCAGTTCCTTACAAACAGCCTTCAAGGTATATGTTCATGAGTAAATATGAGCAGAAAAAGAAGGGCGGATATGCTCCTTATGGGATATTGATTGCAAGTCCTGGAACAGTTACCTTCAATGCGGATATGGAAACACTGGCAAATTCTGCGGTTAGGAATGCGGCTGAAAACGACCTTTACGCGGCATTTTCGAAAGAAAGTAATTTGGCAAGGCAAAAGATGATGGAAAAGCTGGATCTGAAATACGGAGCTTCTGTGATGAAGGCATTGAATGAGAAAGACCCAAAATACCCGGAAATAGTGAAATATTATAACGAACTGAATTCGGCTAACACCAAAGTTGACGTGGAAAGGCTTGGCAAGTTTATTAAATCATATCCTAATTCGTTTGCCGCAATTTACGCATTGAATACGATGATGCAAAGTTTGTCAGCCGATGAGGCCGAAGGGCTTTTTATACGTCTTGGATCAAAATACAAAAGTGAAACTATTGGACAAGGAATTACAGCCATCATCAACGCCGCCAGAATAACGGCCATTGGCAAAATCGCCCCGGATTTTGAACAAGCAGACACCGCAGGAAACATGTTGAAACTCTCTAGCCTTCGCGGAAAGTATGTATTACTCGATTTCTGGGCCAGCTGGTGTGGCCCATGCAGGGCCGAGAACCCAAATGTGGTAAAAGCTTATCAAAAATATCAGGACAAGGGATTTACAGTATTAGGTGTTTCACTGGATCAGCCGGGTAAAAAAGACGCCTGGCTAAAAGCGATCCATCAGGATCAGCTGAACTGGACGCAGGTTTCAGATCTTAAGTTCTGGGATAATGCTGCTGCTAAATTATATGGAATACACGCCATACCGCAAAACTTTCTACTGGATAAAGAAGGAAAGATCATTGCAACAAATATCAAAGGAGAAGAACTGAACAAGAAACTGTCAGAGATTTTTCCAAATTAAATGGTATACCCCCCACCTCTTGTGCTTGCGCGGGGAGGTGGGGGGTATTTGGCCTTGGCTATTGACCGCGCACGCTGCCTTTTAAAGGCCGCATATGCCTGGTGATACATTGTATCGCTGTTACCTTGCGGTTTAAAGCTCTTCAGAACATTCATCGTTTTAATTAAGGTCAACTTATAACCAGGCAATTCCGGAGCTTTTATAGCCAGCATGTCCGCAATTTCCTGTCCAAGCAGGTAGCGCATTAGACCCAGAATGTCATTAGCAGATGCTTTGCTTTTATTCACCATGAGAATGTGGCTGGTTAATGATCGGGTTAACTCCTGTCCATGTGAGGAAACCTGGAATTGCCGTTTTTTGATAATTGCATCCAGCTGCATCGCCTGCTTCGAACTTTCTGGAATTAGCTCCTGATCCAGGCCCGTGAAATGCCCAATAACCGCCCAGATGTGCATGAATGCGGTTTGATCGGCTTGGCTGATATTATAACCGAGCATCCGCAGTCCGCGAATTACAATCAAGGAAAAAGATAAATTAGTGCCCGCCATGTCTTCCTGATTAACGGGTATACCCCACATATCATCCCATTTGCCGGTTTGCATCGTATAATAGCGAACGGCAGCGTGCATCAGGCGCACTTTTAATATCTCTTCATAGGCATTGCCAATGTTACCGAAAGCATTGGGGTCCATAACTTCCCACACAAAAGTTGCTGTATCGTACAGTCTTTTTGAAGTTTGCTTGCGTATAAGTTCTGATAAATATAGAACCATTGCACCATTAGCTGCGGTATAACAATAAGGAAGTGAAAGTAATCCCAACAAACTCATAATGTTCTCTGAATGCCGGGCAAAAAACGTGGCACCAGCTTTAATTAACCGTCGGTCGGCCCAGGAAGGTAATTGATTGGCCTTGTCAATAAACTCAAAGCCAGAAAATAGTTTTTTTAGTTGATTCAAGTGCCCCGCACCAGACTTTGCGCTCATCCATTGTTGTAGTTGCTGCTTTTTTATCGAATCAGCAAAAACCTGGCGCACGAAATTATCCGCCTGGTGATCTCCCCGCAGCCTCTTGAGATCCAGAAACTCGTCATTATATGGAGTATAATTAGTCATAACTAACTTGCAATTATAGTATTAAACGGTCTCAAAGCAAGATTAGCATTAGAATATCGCTCATCATAAGTCACTTCTATATCCAACCACTCAGGACGTGAAAACGGCTGATCTTCAGCAATCAATTCAATCTCTGCCACAACTAAACCTGCATTATCTGCAAGGAACTCATCTACTTCCCAGACTAAACCACTATCCTCAGGGATACGGTACCTGATCTTTTCAGTACCTTCAGGTTTAAAGTTATCGAGCATTTCTTCAGCATCTGATTTTGGAATCTCATATTCATATTCAAGCTTACTTATCCCGGCCATGGCACCTTTTATGGTCAAAAAACCCCGATCCCCAGCTATCCTTACACGTACAACTCGGTCCTGATGGTTAATTAGGTAACCTTGGCGGTAATGTTTTCCCTCTGGTTTCTGCAGTGCCAGCCAAAGATCCTTTTTAACTAAGAATTTGCGCTCTATTTCTACTCCCATAATGTACCAGCGTTTTAAATTTATGCTTTAGGAACAGTTGTTGCCCGCTCGTAAAAGTTTTCAGTAAGTGTTTTTACCTTGTTAATCATGTCGTCTGATTTGCCACCCAACTCTGGAAACTGCTCTGCTGCCAAAACATGATCATGCCAATCACCGATAGCGGTTTGCACCTGATTAAGATATGCTTCATTAACAGTGATACCATCGATGCCTTTTACAAGCGGCAAATTATACAATAATACCTTTACCCTCTTCCTGCAGTCGTGCGTTTGTTCAACCTCAGTGCTGGAACTCAAACATCCACCAATAGCAGAAAGTTCCGTTTCATAAAACTGACCTACATTCTTATCTTTAATCTTTGGGATCCGCTTAAGAAGTTTTCCTTCGGCACGTCGTAGCATCCTAAAATGATGAGGCCTTTTATTACGAAGTTTCCGGCTGCTCTTTTTCATTTCTCGCTTTTCATCCGAAAGATAATCTTTGTCGGGCTGTTGCACAGTTTCCGCCAGTTTCATATGAAGGTAACTATCCCTCACCTGTCCGCTGAGCTGATAGGTTTCTTTCAGCGGTTTCAACTCATTCCGAACATTGACCAGCGACGTTGTTTGCTCAATGAGTGATGCCACTGCACGTAATTTTTTAACGCCAACCCTAAACTGGTGCAGTTTATCCTGATCGCCTTTTTTCATAAATCCGCGCAGGGATTGCTCTGCTGATTTGCCTTCCTTCCTGACCTTGCCTTTTACCTTCTTTTTTCGCATAACTCTATTTTAACAGCTATGCAGCACAAAGGTTTCCAAATTTACTAACCTCTTGCAGGCTAGGTTCCAATTAACTGCCAGCGCTTTTAATTTTGAACCCTGCCTCAACTTACTCCTTGTTTATTCCCTTAAATACGCTGACAAACAGCCTACAGCACTGGCTGATAAACATATCTTCCGGGAATATATGATAGACCAGTATCATCACCATCTTTACTAATGTAACAATAATGTTATACTATAATTTTTAGTAATAGTCTTATATTTGATTTACGAGGTGTTTATACGAGACACTGCCATCCATCAAAGGAAATTTAAGAATATGTATTCAGCTAATCAGATTGCATCCGCATTTGTAGATAAGTCGATAAAAGAAAAATCTTATCTAACCCATATGAAACTTCAAAAGCTAATTTACATCGCTAATGGAATTCATTTGGCTCGAAATGGACAGCCACTCATCATTGAACCAATCGAAACCTGGGATTACGGGCCTGTTGTACAATCAGTATATCAAAACTACAAAATATTTGGCAGCAGCCAAATTTCTGTTAATGCATTTGAAGGCCTGCTTCCAGAAATAAAACTAGATGATACTGCAAAAAAGTCTATAGACGATGCATGGACGGTTGGTAAAGGGGTTGATGGCATTCAACTTTCCAATTGGACGCATAAAGAAGGCTCGCCATGGACTATAGCCAAGGAGAAAAGTCTTCCCGTTATACCTAATGACGAAATGAAATCTTATTTTGAAACGTTTATAGGCTCAAATTAATGCCAGATAATCTCACTGCTAATTTAAGAAATAGTGTAGCCAATACGTCTGCCACTGCAGACAGAGAAACTCAAGGAAGTGAGAATAGCACCTATAAAGATAAATATGATGCTATTACATTGCTAAATTTCACGCAGAATGTAGAGGCACGCAAAAGATATTCACATCGGATATTTATCATTACTACGGGATGGCTTGTTTCTGTAGTTTTCATTCTTGTTGCCGTAGGCCTGGAATGGTTAAAGCTACCTGAGTCTGTTCTTATAGCCCTGCTTGGCACCACAACAATTAATGTCCTGGGATTTTTTGTTATTGTAATACAATATCTGTTTAACAAAGATAAGTCAACATAATTTCGCTACGATTTCTTACTTCTCCCCTTCTGCGTTGCAGGTGGATGGCTGTATTTATCAGTTATCATTTTGGCTACGATATACTCCGATTTCGCTACATGTGATTTGCTGCATTAGCGCAACTTTGTTAGTAATTAAAACACCTAAAAAAATGACAAAGACAATTTTTATCACCGGTGCTTCGACAGGGATAGGTAGGGCCACAGCAATTTTTTTCGCAGAAAAAGGCTGGAACGTAATAGCTACCATGCGTAAGCCTGAAAATGAAAAGGAACTGAGCCTCTTAAATAACGTAACGCTGTTGCCGCTTGACGTAACAAATAAGGAGCAAATTAAAGAAACTACACATAAAGCATTGTCATTGGGCGATATCGATGTAGTGTTCAACAATGCGGGATACGCTTTGTTGGGCGTTCTGGAAGCGATATCTGACGAGGAAATAGTTGCACAAATGGAAACAAATTTCTTTGGGGTTGTCCGTGTTACCCAGGCTTTTATTCCATATTTCCGGCAGAAGGGAGCGGGAATATTCATTACTACAGGGTCTTCTGCAGGCTTAATGGGTTTCCCTGTAAGTTCTATGTATGATGCAAGTAAATGGGCGATTGAAGGCTGGAGTGAAAGCTTGTCGTACGAATTGAGTGAATTTGGCATTGTGATAAAAACAATAGAACCAGGTCTGGTTAAAACCCAAATTGGGGAGAAATCTGATTTTGTGTCCCATCCTGCATATGAAAGTATATCGTCTAAATTTATGGCGCTTATTGAATACAGTGAAAATGTGACTACCGCAGAAGAGATAGCTGAAGTGGTTTATGGTGCTGCAACAGATGGAAAAGATACCTTGCGTTATGTTTGCGGCGAAGACGCAAAAAGTCTGTATGCACAGCGTTTGGCCAATGGCGACGAAGCTTTCCGTACGGGCATTAAACAAATGCTTGGTCAGTAGATGACGAAAAATTACATTGCCGGTAAATATCTTTCACCATATTTACCGGCAGTAATTGAATCTTATATTTATGGAACATAGAAATAAAATAAGGGTTTTTCATTCTATCACTGAGATGCAGCGCACTTTCGGATTACCAGAGCCGCTTCACCCTTTAATCAGCATGATAGATTATAGCAAAACACAGATTACCTATGAGATGTTGGCAAATCCTTTTGTAATGGATTTTTACAACATTACATACAATGAATCGGCGGGTTGCAGAATGAAATATGGTCAAACGGTTTATGATTTTAGGGAGGGTGGAATGTTTTTTACCTCACCCGGCCAGCCTTTAACAAGCGTAGAATCGGCTGTTGCAACGAGGGGATTTTCCTTATTGATCCACCCGGATTTCCTGCGAAACTACACTCTTGATGCAAAAATTAAATCCTACGGCTTTTTTGATTATTCGGTAAATGAATCCCTTCACCTGTCTGGTAAAGAACGGGCAATCATTAGCGCCATAGGTAAAAATATTAGCGACGAACTGGAAACTGCGATAGACGACATCACACAGGATGTACTTATTTCACAGATAGAATTGATGCTCAATTACAGTCAGCGCTTTTACCGTAGACAGTTTATTGTCCGCAAGCCACTGAATAACGCAATGCTGGAGAAACTTGATAAGATAATTGATACCTATTTCAATGATAAAACGGCATTAAAATTAGGATTACCATCTGTCCAGTTTCTTGCGGAACAATTAAACATATCGCCAAAATATTTAGGAGATATGCTCCGCACTTTAACCGGGCATAACACCCAGCAACACATACATTTAAAGCTTATTGAAAAGGCCAAAGAGATATTAACGATCAGCGATCTCACTGTAGGTGAAATTGCATTTGAATTGGGTTTCGAACATCCACAATCTTTCAGCAAACTGTTTAAACTGAAAACCCATCTTTCGCCTTTAGAATTTAGGGCAAGCTTTAAATAGAGTCTAGCTAGCTACGTTAATTTGAAACAGGTTAAAACTGTTGGTCAGTGAGTTCTTTGTTTACCATTGCACCGGCAAAGTTGCCGCTGTATACAGCATTGGCAACAGCACGCATCATCCCAGAATTGTCACCACACGCATAGATCCCTTTTACCGTTGTACTTTGAAAATTGTCAATAGAAATATACCCTTGTTCAGTTAGTTCACAACCTAGAGCGTGTGGAAGGTCTGAATGTTGAGTAAATGGAACCGCAGCATACAATGCGGTATAATTTAACCTGCTTCCATCATCCAATACCAGATGGTTCAACTGCCCATTTTCATGTTCTATTTCAGCAATATTTGTTTCTACAATTTTGATGTTATGCTTGCTAAACTTTGAAAGATCTTCGGCACTAAAATCTGCCTTTCCCATGGTAAAGATTGTAATATCATTAGTCAGGTTATTTACCAATGAAGCAAGGTGTACTGCTCTCGGACCGTTCGCTAATATGCCTGTTTTCTGATTCTTAAGCTCAAATCCATGACAATAAGGACAATGAACTACAGAAATCCCCCAGCACTCGGCAAAGCCGCATATGTTGGGCATAATGTCATGAATTCCTGTTGCGAAAATCAGCTTCTTTGTTTGGAAAGCCTCGCCTTTTTGCGTAGTAATCTGGAAACCGCCTTCATTTTTCTCGCAGCCAACTGCCAGGCCATTAAGAAACTGAACGGTACTATATTTTAATACTTCTTCCTTGGCTTTCGCTGCAATGGCTCCCGGCTTTTGCCCGTCCTGGGTTAGAAAATTATGGGAATGAGGAGTTTGCCGGTTACAAGGCAGTCCGCTATCAATAACTAAAACACTACGCAACGAACGTCCTAACGCCATTGCTGCCGACAGGCCAGCGTAACTGCCACCTATTATGACCACTTGAAAGTTGTTTTCTTTTGCCATCGTAAAATATATGTAAATGCTATCAATTGTGCACATGAAGCTGAAGAGTGGCCAATGCCTCACAAAGATAACATATAATACTACAAATGCAACACAATAGCAACAACCACCAACCCAGTAGCAACCTGGAAGGGTAACTCGTTTTTACGCTTTTACAGCTTTAAAGGTAGGTGCTATGCCGAACTTTTTCTTAAAGGCATGCGAAAAGTGAGATAAGCTTTCAAAACCCAGGTCGAGGTAAATGGCTGAGGGCTTTTGCAGCTTAATTTCAATCAGGTATTTTGCTGTGTTCAGCCGCTGTTGAAGCAGCCAGTGACGTGGCGGTGAGCCAAAGGTTTTTTGGAAATCGCGTTTAAATCCCGCCAGACTACGACCAGTTAGCTGTGCAAATTTTTCGACAGGGACGTTGAAACGAAAGTTACTGAGCATAAACTTTTCCAGATCTATTTTATAAGGTTCTGAAAAGTCAAACAAGAAGTTGCGAAGCTCAGGAAGGGCAAGCAGTAGTAGCTTTACTCCTTCTTTCACTTTCAGGATGCCCATTGCGTCTGTCATGGAGGCTCCTGAGCTCCGTGCGTACGGAACAATAGATTGAAAATACCCCTGCAAGAATTCGTTTGATGGAATTAAGATATTCGGCGGACCGATATATTTGCTGTCCGCTTGCAACTTCTCCTCCAATACGATCTTGCGCAGCAGGTCGTCTTGCAGGGATATTACAATTGTTTCGTAGTTGCCACCGGCCACAGGTGTTTTGGTGAGCGTACCGAGTTGGTTTTTTCCTATCAGCAGCATTTCTCCACCGGTCATCGCAATTTTCTGTACAGATGTCTCTAAAACGAATTGTCCGGAAACCTGAAGTATCAAGGTATGATGGTTCCATAAACACACTTTTTCTTTCCGCTCAGCAGAGAGATAAGAATAGAAAATAACGCCTGGGAGGATTTCTGCTGGACTGGTCATTTAGCGTTGTAAATATGTGCCGCCACGAATAGCGCCTATTGCAAAAGTAGTGTTTAAGCCGTTCATTTCTTCGGGCGTAAAAACAATATCCATCGCGGCGATATTTTCCGGCAATCTTGATCTGCGGCTCATACTAACTAAAGGCATTAAATAGTCCCCTTGCTCCTTTACCCATGCAATTGCAAGTTGTGTTGGCGTACAGCTTTTACTGCTTGCTAATGCCTTTAAGACTTCTACTTTTTCCAGGTTACTCATTAGGTTTTCACCTTGAAAACGAGAGAAATAGTTACGGTAATCGTTTTTTGGCAGCGGTGTTTTCATCTCACCTGTCAATAAGCCTTCGGCGGTATTGGCGAAGGCCACAACACCAATGCTTAACTCCTTTGCTGTTGGCAGCAACTCGCTTTCAATTTGTCGGTCGGCCAGCGAATAGCCTATTTCCAATGCACTTATAGGGTAAATGCTGTTGGCTTCACGAAGTTGTTCGGCCGTAATTTCAGATACACCAATATGCCTGACTTTACCTTCCTTAATCAGCTCTGCTACTGTTCCAATGATATCTTCTACCGGCACACTGTTATCCATTCGACTGGGCTGGTAAAGGTCAATGGTTTCAATACCCAAACGGGTTAGCGAATAGTGTATAAAATTCTTGATAGCGATAGGCCGCAGATCCATCCCAACCGGTTGGCCATTGTGAAAAATGGCGCCAAATTTTACGCTGATAAAAGCATCGTCCCGCCTCCCCTTAATGGCTTTTCCTATCAGTATTTCATTATGACCAGCGCCGTAAAAATCCCCGGTGTTTAAAAAATTGATGCCATTATCCAATGCTTCGTGGATCGTAGCAATACTTTCTGCTTCGTCAGGTGTAGGTCCACCCCAGATAGAAGACATGCGCATACAGCCTAAACCAAGTTTAGACACTAACGGTCCATTTAAACCGAGCTGAACTTTTTTAATGTTTTTCATACCACCAAGATCTTATTTCCGAACACACAAAAGTTGTGTCCACGGCTCAGATTATTTGTCAGTACGGCTCAACAACCTCTTTCGGATACAATCTGCCGACATCTAGATACTTGAGCATTTCTTAATTGACTGATATTTGTGGTATAAATAATATAAAAAAGATGAAGACAACTTTAATAACCGGGGCATCTGGCGGAATTGGTGAAGCAGTTGCAAACAGACTAGCCGAAAGAAAACAAAACCTTCTACTTGTTGCACGCAGTGAAGAAAAACTGCAAGAACAATGTAGCCGACTTTCCAGGATCTATGGAATAGATGCGCAATTCATAGCTGCAGATCTGTCCAAACCTGAGACAGCGCCAGAAATATTTAAAGCGGTTGAAGCAAAGGGAATGGAAATACAACTCTTAATAAACAATGCAGGCATTGGATCTGGAGGTGAATTCTCAACGCTATCTTTAACATCAGAGTTAAGTTTAATTCAATTGAATATATCAGCTTTAGTTTCACTAACCCACTTATTTTTACCTCAAATGCAGGCTAACAAAAGCGGAACAATCGTAAATATATCCTCTATGGCATCATTTATGCCTGTCCCCTATATGGCTACTTATGCTGCCAGCAAAGCATTTGTCCGTTCGTTCACCGAGTCAATTACTCAGGAATGTAAACCCTACGGAATACATGTTCTCTTGTTTGCACCTGGACTGACCAGAACCAAATTCAATGCTTCGGCCGGAATAGAGAATGAGCGGGGCGTTGGACTGGGAGCAGACTATGATACTGCAAGTAGCCAAACTCCTGAACAAGTTGCAGATGAATTGATAAAAGCACTAGATAATCACCGTAACTTTGCCGTATCAGGTAAAAAGAATAGGTTAGCGGCGAAATTACTTGCACTACTTCCCAACTCATTGATAACAAAAACCATTGCCCGCACTTACAGAAAAAAAATTAAATAGCTAATTTAGATTTAGGACATCATGAGCGAGGGTATGTTAAATATTCATTTCAAAAGCATTTCAGAACTTCATCAGGTACTGGGGATTGCCAAATCGAGACATCCACTGTTCAGTATTACCAGATTTGAAGAAATTCCCGAAATCAAAAATGACACGAGGACCAGGTTAATCTCTGATTTTTACCAAATCACCTTAAAAACGGCTTGTCCGTGTAAAATTCAATATGGTCAGACAATCTTCGATTTTAATGAAGGTGTTGTTTCATGTTTTGCGCCAAAACAAGTGAGCATCATTGAGCCTGATTTTGCTATGGCCAAAGCCGGCTGGCAAATCTCCATACATCCCGATTTTTTAAGAGGTTATTACCTGGACCAGAAAATGGCATCCTTCGGCTTTTTTGATTATAGAATTAGCGAAGCTTTAATACTTTCCGACGAAGAGCAAAAATCACTTGAAACCATCTTTGAACAACTGGAAAAGGAATACCAGCTGCCTATCGATAACTTTAGCCAGGATTTGATCATTGCCAGCCTGGATGTATTGCTTTCTTATTGCAACCGCTACTACAACAGACAATTTATTACCCGTAAAACAACTACCAGCAGCTTATTACAAAAATTTGAACAGCTACTAAACTCGTATTTCCGAGATATAGATAAAAGTGGACTACCCACCGCAAGGTATATGGCTGATAAACTAAACTTATCCACCAAGTATCTTAGTGACTCCCTGAAACAACTTACTGGTCAAACCACACAGCAGTTGATCCAGGAAAAAATTATTGAAAAAGCGAAAGAAATTTTGAGTTCTACTGAACTTTCTGTGAGCGAAATTGCCTATCAACTGGGATTTGAATATCCACAGTCGTTCAATAAGTTATTTAAAAATAAAACCAGTCAAACACCAAATGAATACAGGAGTTTGTTCAATTGAGCAACTTAGTAATCTCCAGGCATATCAAAAAATACTATACTATCTTCAGGTCTCCTTTGGTGTTTACCTCTGTTCCAACCCCAAGTGCTTCTTTTTCCGAAGCCCTTTTTTATCCAGCATCTCTGCGATTCTGTTGACCATGTAGATTGAAGCTTCGATTTCATCCTTTCTGATTGCAACGCTTTCTATGTTGAACCCGAAAGGGATTGATTTTTCTATGCAGAAAGCAGTTAGTTCTGATGCAATATCAAGACAAATCTTCACAGACTTTTCCAGCATGTTTTCAGCGTTCTTAAAATCTTCCTTTAATTGATCAGGCACATGGATACCGAGCCAATTCATAAAATCAAGTGTTTTTAACGATCCACAAGCTGTAAGCGTGAAAATCAACGTTGGGAAGCTCCGGTTTTCTTTGCTGCAGGTATCAGCCAGATCTTCGATTATCTGCCTGGCATAAGCTACATTAAATACACATTGCGAAATAAAATAAGACACCCCGCAACCTGCCTTTTCAAGTATTCGCTTATCCTCATCTTTCAATGCTGCATGCCTTTCTGGAATAGTGACCGCACCAACTACAGAAGTATTTTCATGTTTGACCCAGATTTGATAAGCCTCAGGCAAAGTGGTTTGAACAGGGAAATCAGGCGCCGGCACGCCAACAAAAACAGGGTAAAAATTATGTTGATGAAGGTCGTCAAGCCAGTCAGCTAGTTCTTCTTTTGAAAACCGTCCCGCGGGGCGGTAAATAATCTTCGGAATTTCTATACCATGCAGATATCCGCTGGCAAAGGCAAAAGGATCGTGGGCTTTCAAAAAGGGAAAGGGCCTTTGCTCGGATGTGCGTGCAGATTCATCTTGTACATCATACACAATCAATGCATCTATATCCAGTGGGATTAATCTCGCAATTGTCCTGCTGGCAATTTCAGCAATCCGTTCAGGACTTGTTTCTGATTTTGGAGGGGTAATACCGTAAGTTAGAATACCGGATTGCCCGGATTTGATCTTGTCTAAAAACATCAGTTATAGTGCTATAGTTAGAAGAGCGGGCGCTCGGTCCCGCTCTGGTACAATTTAAATTACGTCTTCTACACTGATCTGCTCACGCGCCTGTTTGGCGGCGGCCACCATGTTTTCCAGGGCAGCTTTTGTTTCAGGCCATTTGCGCGTTTTTAGCCCGCAATCCGGGTTTACCCACAGGTTTCGCGAGGGAAGTAAATCTGCTGCCTTTGCCAACAAAGAGGCCATCTCTTCGGTACTAGGTACCCGTGGCGAATGGATGTCGTATACACCAGGTCCTATTTCATTTGGATACTCAAAATGGGCAAATGCCTGCAAAAGCTCCATCTGTGAGCGCGATGTTTCAATGGTGATCACATCCGCATCCATCGCAGCGATATGTTCAATGATATTATTGAACTCACTATAACACATATGCGTATGTATCTGTGTTTTATCCTGCACGCCACTGGCAGTTATACGGAAAGCCTTTACAGCCCAGTCAAGGTAATGGGGTTGTTTGGCTTTTCTTAATGGCAGTCCCTCACGTATAGCAGCCTCGTCAATCTGAACAATTCCTATACCGGCCTTTTCTAAAGCTAATACCTCGTCACGGATTGCAAAAGCAATTTGGTTGGTAGTCACATCCCTGGGCTGATCGTCCCGTACAAAAGACCACTGCAATATGGTTACGGGACCGGTCAGCATGCCTTTCATTGGTTTTTCAGTTTGTGAGGCTGCAAATTCAGTCCACCGGACTGTCATATCTTTAGGGCGGCTCACATCACCGTAAATTACAGGTGGTTTTACGCAACGGCTTCCATAACTTTGTACCCAACCGTTTTTGGTGAACAGGAAGCCATCCAGTTGCTCGCCAAAATATTCTACCATGTCGTTGCGTTCAAATTCACCGTGTACCAGCACATCTAAACCTATCTCCTCCTGCCAGCGGATTGCGTCTACAGTAGCTTGTTTGATAGCTGCTTCATACTGCTCAAGAGTTATCTCAGCCTTTTTAAATTTAGCACGCAGCTGCCGTATATCATCAGTTTGTGGAAATGAACCTATGGTAGTGGTTGGAAATGCCGGTAATTTAAAACGTTCGTTATGCAATTGCTGACGAACCGGGAAAGCACTTTGACGGGTTCCATCAGCTTCAGTGATTGCGTTAACACGATCTTTGACCGGCTGTTTATGCACTTTTTGTGATGTCCGTCTGCTTTCAATCGCGTTTAAGTTGGCTTGCAACAAGTGGTGGTTTCCTTCGGCAATCTGCCTTAATTCACTAACCTCAATCAATTTTTGCTTCGCAAAAGCCATCCAGTTCCTGATTTCAGGATCAATTGTTGTTTCCAGTTCCAGATCGATTGGGCTGTGTAATAACGAGCATGACGGAGCAATAATTACCCTGTCAGCGCCAAGTTTTTCTACAACCTTATTGATCAGGTTTAGCGAATTTTGGTAATCGTTTTTCCAGACATTACGTCCGTCTATTACTCCCAGGGAAAGCTGTAACCCTTCAGGCACCAGTGCCAGTACTTGGTCCAATTGTTCAGGCGCCCGCACAAGGTCAATATGCAGCGCGGCGACAGGAAGGTTTACCGCCAACTGTGTATTATCAAGCAATGCTTCAAAGTAAGTAGCCAGCAGCAGCTTAACACCGCTGACGCGGTTAGCTATTGCACGATAGGCATATTCAAAGGCTTCTTTGTCTTTTTTGGAGAGATCGAGCGACAAACATGGCTCATCAAGCTGAATCCATTTTGCCCCCTGCAATCTTAACCGATTAATGATCTCTACATAAACAGGCACTAGTTTTTTAATCAGGTCAATCCTTTCAAACCCCTGCTCCTTCTCCTTGCCTAGTAGCAGATAGCTTACAGGTCCCAGAAGTACAGGTTTGGCTCTATCGCCAAGCTGTTGCTTTGCACTGTTATATTCACTGAATATAGTTTCATTAAAAATCCTGAACTCTTGATTGGCAGTGAATTCTGGCACAATATAATGGTAATTGGTATCCAGCCATTTCGTCATTTCCATAGCGGTAATATCCAGGCCATCCTTTTGATAACCACGTGCCATGGCAAAATAAAGGTCTGTTTCGGTATTCGTTTTCACTTGTGAAAGTACGGGAGCGTAGCGCTGAGGGATAACGCCGAGCAATAAACTGGTGTCGAGTACCTGATCGTAGAAGCTAAAGTCGTTACAGGGTATCAGGTCAATCCCCGCGTTAAGCTGGGTCTGCCAATTCTCATCCTTAATTTTCCGGGCAACCTCATTGAGTTCTGGCAGGTCTATTTTACCCGCCCAGAATTGTTCGCAGGCTTTTTTTAGTTGTCGTTGGTTACCAATTCGCGGATAGCCGAGGTTTTGCGTTTGCATCTTTTTCAACTTTTTAAATGGTTAATAATCATTGTAAAAAGCTACAGTTCATTTTTCAATATCCTGTGCTTTATAAATTACAAATCAGTTTTATTTTCTTCACAAAAGTATATATGAAGATTATATAACCTGATATGAGGCTATAAATAAGTATAATTATCTTTCTATATACTCTATTAAAGTATAATATACTTTAAAATTCTTATTTTTGCCACCGTAACGGAAAAATATTCTATGGACGAACTTGATGACACTGATTTATTACTGCTGAAGATACTGGGCAACAATTCAAATTACACAATAAAAGATCTGGCGGCAAAGGTAAACTTATCACCATCACCGGTTTTTGAACGCGTAAAAAGATTGGAAAGCAATGGGTATATCAAAAAGTATATTGCTATACTGGATCCAGAAAAATTTAACCAGGGATTTGTGGTCTTCTGTAATATTAAGCTGAAACAACATGATAGAAAAATCGGGAACCAGTTTGTTGAAGATATTTTGAAAATCGATGAAGTAGTAGAGTGTTATAACATTTCGGGCGATTTTGATTTCATACTAAAGGTGTATGCAAGGGACATGAAACATTACCAGGATTTTGTTTTTAATAAATTAGGCTCGGTGAAAAGCATAGGAAGTACACATAGTACTTTTGCTATGGCGGAAATTAAGAATTCTTATAACATTAGCTTTTAAGTGGAGCATCTGCTTCCCCCTAATTTCCACCGCGAGGTGGGGCTGATAAAACGGCCAGCATTGTTTCCAGTGCGTTTTCTGAATGCATGCGCTGGCCGTTTTCAAGTGATATTTTCGTTGCGATAACTGCCCTCTTGCGCATACTCAATTCATAAAATGATATCGCTTCCTTTAAGTTTGTAAATTTACCAGAGGTTAGGCATTTGCTCAGTTCCAGGGCGTCAAACATAGCAGTATTTGCGCCTTCACCTGCAAACGGCGGCATAACATGTGCAGCGTCGCCAAGTAAGGTTAAGTTAGGCAGGGTTTCCCAGGTTTGATCTAATGGCATATAATATATAGGTCGAGGTATAACTGGCATTGACGCATTTTCAAAAAGTTCATGCCAGGTATCACTCCATTCACTATATTCCTTTTTAAACCATGCGAGCAATTGCCCCTTGTCAGAAAAATCTAAACCGCTGTTTGCAGCCCAGTCTTTTTCGGCTTTAAAGCTAATATAAAAACCCAGACCACCGTTCTCTTTCTGGCCTCCCAATATATTCTTCTCATTTCCAAAAGCCATTAACTTTCCGCCCTTTAGCATAACATATAGGTGCGGCGCTTCCACTGCTGCATTATTGATATTAATTTCTATCATAGTAATACCCGAATATACAGGTTGAATAGCTGTGAGGTAAGGACGGATTTTTGAATGAGCACCATCAGCAGCAACAACCAGATCTGCATAAGCAGATGAACCATTCTTAAAATGTAAAATCCAGCCTTCTTTTTCTTTCTCCATGGAAACAAAATGACTGTTCCATACTACGGTTTCAGGCTGTAAAGACGCTAAAAATATTTTCCTCAACGCCCCTCGGTCTATTTCAGGATTGGCGGGTTCATAGCTCAGATCATCAGCCAGTTGGCTATCGTGATCACTATACATAACTTCTGCACGTTCATTTACAATCACCTTTTTGTCTGCTCCTTTACTCACATTCTGCTTAAACGCTTCTACTAAATTTGCTTTGCGCAAGGCCTCCCACCCTGACCCTTCGTGCATATCAAGTGGTGAACCTTGCACACGGATAGATGCATTAACATCACGCTCATAAACTTTTGTATTAACCTTATTGAGTTGCAGTAGCCTGGCTAAGGTTAACCCACCCGGCCCGCCTCCTATAATAGCTACTTTCTTATTGTTTAGTATCATGATGTTGTGTATGAAGTATAATGCAAAATTGATGCTTATCTTAGCGTTAAAATAACTACCTAGGACTCAAAAATAGTCGTAAAAGACTTTTATGAAAGAAGAAAAAGCATCAGAACCTTATATCCTGCACAAGCTTGCCCAACTATTAGGAACGGAAGTAACAAACAATAGATTAGAAATTCCTAAAAAATATGGTCAGGGATATTGTATAGGATACGTATTCAATAAATATATCCGGATGCTGATCATGAATTATGAACTGGATGAAGACCTTATTGTTAAAGATTCCGATGTCAACACGCCTGCCAGCACCATCCTTTTTAAGTTCCAGAATATTTTCGCAGAAACAACTGTACAAGCAAAAGTCAAAAAATTAAAAGGTCATCCTTCATTAAAAGGTCATCCTTCTGTTTTAGTTGCTACCAAAAGTTTAAGCCCCGATGCGGTTATCGCGATCCATACCAACACCTCTACGATTAATATCGAAGTGGATGCCAGTTATCTGAACGGGTTGTTCGACTCGCGGGAGAAGTCGCCGGTTTTGAAAAGCCTACTACAAAATACGCAGCCCTTACTGTTCGAACAACTGATGTATAGCTCTGTACAGAAAATCGTAGACGAAATCCTATCAGAATCGGTTGACGAAGCTTTCAAACTATTTTTTCTTAGGGTAAAAACTGAGGAACTGATATGCAGACTCTTAATGGAACTGGAAAAGCGGGATGAAAAACGTCTTTATGATTTGAATAGCCGGGATATAAACACCCTTTACAAAGTGAAAGAAGAAATCATAAAACATCTGGAAATCCCTCCAGTGATTAATACTTTAGCGGATTACGCAGGAATGAGTCCTACCAAACTGAAACGTCTTTTTAAGCAAATTTTTGGCAAAAGCATTTTTAGCTATTATCAGGGATTCAGAATGAAAGAAGCCGCAATATTATTGAAAAATGAGAAGCTGTCTGTTTCTGATGTTGGTTACAGGCTTGGCTTCACAAACCTTAGCCATTTCTCAAAAGTCTTCAAAGAGCATATGGGGCTGAACCCAAAACAATATAGCAGGTGTTAATTTCTACCATAGGGATGCTAATGGTTAATTTAATAATAATTTTGAGCTTCATACTCTTCTTGTTTAAAGCTTAAGCAAGTTAATACAACATTCCTTATCTCCATATGTGCTGGACAAATTTTTAGCCGCTGTAATAATTACGCTTTTAGCCATCATATTCAGGAATAACAATGACATTCTTCGGATACAACTCATATTTCCATAAAAAAAACGGAATTTCAGCTCATCCTTGACAGTAAAGATGGAAATAACGGATATTTGTTGAAAATGATAATAGGTTTTATTCCAAAAGCAAAATAAATGAATTCGATAATATACCTGGACAACGCCGCCACAACATCCATAGATCCACTGGTTTTGGAAGCAATGATGCCATATATGAGCGATTATTACGGGAACCCTTCTTCAGGATATTCTATAGGCCGTGAAAGCCGTCTTGCAATTGAAATGGCAAGGAAAAAAGTAGCAAACCTGCTTGGTGTAAAACCAACTAACATATATTTTACCAGCGGCGGTACAGAGAGTAACAATACGGCAATAGCCACGGCTGTTACCGAACTTGGATGCAGCCACATCATCAGTTCGCCAATAGAGCACCATGCCGTGTTGCATACCGTAGACCACTACGCCAGCCAATTCAACATCACATCTTCATTTGTGAAACTTAATTCTGCCGGAGAGGTGGACTTGCTGGATCTTGAAGAACAGCTGGCGAAAAAATCTGAAATGGGTATAAAATGCCTGGTGAGTTTGATGCATGCAAATAACGAGATCGGATCTCTGTTAGACATTGATGAGGCAGGTCAAATCTGTTCGCGTTACCAGGCAATATTCCATTCAGACTGTGTGCAAACCATTGGTCATTATGCAATTAATCTGGCTTCTGCGGGGGTACATTTTGCGGCCGCATCTGGCCATAAATTTCACGGCCCAAAAGGGACCGGCATCCTTTATGTAAGTGATGGAACTTCATTTGTTCCACTCATTCATGGGGGCAGTCAGGAACGTAAAAAAAGGGCAGGCACAGAAAACGTACACGGAATTATTGGATTTACCAGAGCGCTGGAACTGGCAATGGAAAATCAGGTCAACGATCAAAATCATATCCAGGCACTTAATGAGCGGATGCGCAATCAGCTCTCGGCTTTATCGCCTCAAATCAGTTTCAACAGTACCGCGCAATCACTTTATACAGTTTTAAGCGTCAATTTTCCGGAAGGAAGTAATACCGATTTAATTCTAGCCTTATTGGATCATGAAGGAATATGCGCGTCTGGCGGCAGCGCCTGCACCAGCGGTGAAGAGGCTGGCAGTCATGTAATAGCCGCGCTGAAAAAAAACTTACCAGGAGCAACTATACGGTTCTCTTTTAGTAAAAAAACAAGTGAAGCGGATATTGACACAGCGGTCAGGGCAATTGGTAACATCCTGGAGTCTACCAAACCAACGGTTTCAGCATAATTGAATGGAAACCCTTGGTTATATCTTTTCAGTATTAATCGGACTGTCACTGGGGCTTTTAGGTGCGGGGGGCAGTATATTAACGGTACCGGTGCTGGTGTATTTTTTCAGGATTGATCCGTTACTGGCGGTGAGGTATTCATTGCTTGTGGTTGGCATAACAAGTGCCTCATCAACCATCCCAAAGTTGAGGAATGGTCAGGTATTGATTTTTCAGGGAAGCATTTTCGGCTTAATGTCTATGCTGGTGATCTGGTTGACAAGAAGATACCTCCTGCCTGCAATCCCGCCCGTGTTGTACCAAACTGACACCATTACACTTACATATGCTGCGGTCAGTATGATCGCATTTGCTTTGATCATGTTGATGGCAGCTAAGGGAATGATCATGGGGAAACGTACAGAAAGTACCGATGATGGTCCGCCCCCCTCACACATAGCACTCATTTTATCTGCAATGGTTACAGGACTAATTACAGGATTACTTGGAGCGGGAGGAGGCTTTCTCATTGTACCCGCCCTGATGTTTTTCTTCCGTCTTGATATTAAGACGGCAATTGGCACCTCTTTATACATTATAGCCATTAACGCCTTAACCGGTTTCCTTACAGATATCAGCACAAGCAATGTAGAATGGCAATTGCTCATCACTGTCAGCTTCCTGGCAATCCTTGGAAGCCTGGTAGGCCAAAAGCTATCCCAGCATCTGGATACAAAAAGCCTGAAGAGCTACTTTGGCTGGTTTATACTGGTGATGGGCTTGTTTATTATCACAAGTCAGCTGTATCAGTTAAAATACCAACAAAAACATAATACCCATCTACGCTCGATGGTTTCTAAGCCCTAATTAAACCATTTATCTTGTATAATTGCAGAGCCTATACTATAAGGCTGGCCAATTTTAGGTATTGTGACAGGTATTTGTAGTTTCCTCGCTGCCGGCAACAACCTGTTTACTGGTTCATTCCAGGGATGGGCAGCTTCTGTAAATTTTGCCCAATGCACTGGCAATATAACCTTTGCATTAATTTCTGAAGCAGCTAAAGCAGTTTGTTCTGGAAACATGTGATTGCGCGACCATAACTTATTATACTGTCCGCACTCCATCATGGCAAGATCAAATGGTCCATATGTTTCACCAATGGTTTTAAAGTGCCTTCCATAGGCGCTGTCGCCACTATAAAAGAGCTTGTAACCGTCTGCTTTAATAACAAATGATCCCCAAAGTGTTTTTCGCATTGACAGGGTTCTGCCAGATTCATGGCGCGCAGGTGTTACTGTAATATTTACTGATTGGGAAACCTGGAAAGACTCATTCCAGTTGAGTTCATGGATCTGCGAAGCCTCATAACCCCAATATCTGAAGTGAGATCCTATTCCCATCGGAACAATTACATGATTAACCCTTTTTTTGAGTTCTTTTACAGTTTGATAGTCCAGATGATCATAGTGATCATGGGAAATGAGGAGCACATCAATACGCGGCATATCTTTCAACTTGAATACATCACTCCCATCGTAAGCCTTAACAAACCAGGAATTGGGCCCGGCATATCCACTGAAGTCGGGATCAACAAGTATGTTAATCCCCTTAGTTTTGATTAGAAATGAGGAATGGCCAAACCAGATGACCGTTGGTGTTGCATAGCTGCTCTCGAGGTTAGTTTTTACAGAAGGAAGCCTTTTCGATGGCCTTGCATCAGCGGGCCGGTTATACATGGTTTTCATCAGTGCCATCTTGCTGACTTTGCTAAAGTCTACGCCTGCGCTGTCCAGGTTCTGGAATTCCTGATTCTTATAATTTGATAACTTTTCTATTTTATGGAGATCCTCTCCGTCAGGATTATCCCCGAGGGATTTATAAGCTGAACAACCACCAGCGAGAGAAAATATTAGCGCTGTGCAGGCTGTTATGATACTTATATTGCGGTTTCTTTTTGTCATTGATTTCTTGGATGAAGGGATATTAAGCTTTTGAAAACACAAAGATGTGCTTTTTAATGGCTTAGCGCAGAGATTTTCATTCTTTTTCAACATCACTATAATACTAACATAATTAGTACTAACTTTGTGTTACTACTAATATTATTAGTTTAAAACGGAGGGGGTATGAATGCG
>Ga0247816_10000111_pt1 | contig 46219 bp, 33 predicted proteins | sample UWRJL209509C1_FD_179930 | JGI IMG/M metagenome (GOLD analysis project Ga0247816, IMG submission 179930) | Plant litter microbial communities from Arlington Agricultural Research Station in Wisconsin, United States - UWRJ-L209-509C-1 | ecosystem: Environmental > Terrestrial > Plant litter >...
CAATAGGGGGGATTTGTTATCTGGCGGTGAACGCCGGAGAACTGAGATTGCGCGGGCACTGGCCGCAAGTCCTAACTTTATTTTGCTGGATGAACCTTTTGCCGGGGTAGACCCTATTGCGGTAGAGGAAATCCAGACGATCGTTGCGAAATTAAGAAACAAAAATATAGGTATTTTGATTACAGATCATAATGTACAGGAAACACTTTCCATAACTGACAGGGCCTACCTGCTCTTTGAAGGTAAAATTCTGGAGTCGGGCACTCCAGAAGTACTCGCTGCCAATGAAATGGTGAGGAAAGTATACCTGGGTTCCAATTTTGTACTTCGAAGTAAAAACTTATAATTCTCACTAACCAAATATGGCAATTGTAAATTCTATTTTTACCTGGTACATGAAAAAGCGCGTCCATCAGATAGAGCTATTCATGAAATACCCGGTAGATGTGCAGGAAGAATGGTTTCATAACCTGATCATGAGTGCTGAAAACACGGAATGGGGAAAGAAATACGATTACAGATCTATTGAAAATTCAAAACAGTTCAAAGAACGTGTTCCTCTACAAAATTACGACAGCCTTAAACCTTATATCGAAAGGATGTTGCAGGGGGAGCAAAACATCCTCTGGCCTTCCGAAATAAAATGGTTTGCCAAATCCTCCGGCACTACCAGCGACAGAAGTAAGTTTATTCCCGTTTCTCCGGAAGCCCTCGAAGAATGCCACTTTAAAGGTGGAAAAGACCTCATATCTATATTTTGCAATAACAAACCCGGCACACAAATCCTTACAGGTAAGGCACTGGTATTGGGTGGAAGTCATCAGATTAATCAGTTGAACGAGGATACCTTTTATGGGGACCTTTCTGCTGTACTGATCAAAAATCTTCCGATGTGGGCTGAATACTACCGTACACCGGATATATCTATTGCGCTGATGAACGACTATGAGCAAAAAATGGATAAAATGGCGGAAGCTACGATTAAAGAAAATGTAACCAATATTTCGGGGGTGCCTACCTGGACAATCGTTCTCGCAAAAAAGGTATTGGAAATTACGGGCAAAAGCAATCTACTTGAAGTTTGGCCAAACCTGGAATTATATTTTCATGGCGCGGTTAATTTTGGTCCTTACCGGGAGCAGTTTAAAGAACTGATCCCTTCAGAAGAAATGTATTATCTGGAAACCTATAACGCTTCTGAGGGCTTTTTTGGCATTCAGGACCAGATAAAATCTGAAGAGATGTTGCTTATGCTTGATTATGGAATTTACTATGAATTTCTACCGCTTGACCAGCTTTGTGATGATAACCCTGTAACACTGGCACTTGAAGAAGTAGAACTCCATAAGAATTATGCAATTATTATTTCTACCAATGCAGGGTTATGGAGATATGTAATTGGTGACACTGTGCAATTTACCTCACTTTCGCCATTCAGAATTAAGATTACAGGCCGCACTAAACATTTTATTAACGCCTTTGGCGAAGAAGTCATTATAGATAATGCAGAACAGGCCATCAGTAAGGCCTGTAAAGCCACTGGCGCAGCATTTAAGGATTATACTGCATGCCCGATTTATTTCAGAGGGGATAAAGCAGGAGGGCATGAATGGATTATAGAGTTTGACCAGCAGCCTGATAACTTTGAAAAATTTGTAGATATACTGGATCAGACCTTACGTGATATCAATTCGGATTATGATGCCAAGCGCTTTAAAAGTTTAGTGCTTTGCAGGCCAAAAGTGCACAATGCACCACATAATACTTTCTATAACTGGCTTAAGTCAAAAGGTAAGCTCGGTGGACAGCACAAAGTACCCAGGCTGGCTAATGAAAGAAAATATGTAGAAGAGATCCTTCCAATGTTAGGGAATTAATGCCCTGACGTTGGAATGCATAAATAGTCAGCAATTTATCTTATCTTTAATATATTGGTATTAAGGAGGTTCCAGTCACTATACCTGAGATATAAGAAATTTAATAAACCCAAAGCAAAACTTAATTAGACTCATATTTCAGCTGGTTAATAGGATAATAGTGTTATCTTATTGTCAGCAGAATTAATGTCCGCCATAAATAAGACTACATTTACAACAATCGATACTTTTTTTTGTTTAACATATCCAAACCTTTATTTTTCAACAACAAACAGCATTTACTTAAAAAGTGTGTTCCACAATTAGCGAAATAAAAGATAAATGATAAACTACAAAATGCCTCTTAACGTTATTCCTGATGATGAAGTGCTCAGGCTCAACAAACTCAATCATTTTGAAATTCTAAATACCCCACCTGAAACAGATTTTGATGCAATAGCTATTCTTGCAGCAGAGATATTTGACACCGAAAATGCACATATCTGCTTTGTTGATAAAGATCATGTCTTTTTTAAAGCAAGTTTGTGCGGATCTGAAGTTGAAAATACATTGCGAGAAAGCAGCCTTTGCGCGTTAAGCATCCTTAAGGACAAGGTTACTGTCTATAGTGATGTGCACAAGTTTTACGAACTGGCTGATAGCCCTTTTCTTGCTCATGCAGAAGATATCCGGTTTTATGCCGCTGCGCCCATCAGGGCCACAGATGGCTCGGCCCTTGGCACCGTGTGCGTAACGGATGACAAACCACATTTAGATGTTACCGAAAAGCAGCTGAAGTTGCTTGAGCTACTTGCAGATACAGTGCTTAAAAAAATGGAGAGCAGACTGATCAGCAGGAAGATTATTAAAGCTTATGACGAGCGCCTGCACCGTATGTCGCACGACCTTAAAAACCCGGTAACCTCCATTTCCTTGTATGCCCAATTACTGGGGAGCCGTGAGATGAGTGCTGAAAAAGTATTTTCAATGGCTGCTAAAATTGAAAACTCAGTAAAAAAAATAGAGAAAAGCCTGAGCGTTGTTATTGAGGATTAGAAAATACAAGTCAATCACGCTCCATATCGTCATATAAATGCAGGTATTTTCTCGGCCTGGGGGAAATACCACCAAAATTAACACATGCTTATGTGTTTTTGAGTCTGATTCTTATCAGTTACAGCGTAGCTATTGCTAGTCTAAGTTATTATTAGTCAATTTGTTTATAAATTTACTAACCACAGGAAGCCTGTCCTGGTTTATAACGCTGCAATCAACACCGTGCCTGGCAGATCTTCTTAGAAAATCTGAATAATATGAAAAAATTAGAAGGAAAAACAGCATTGATTACAGGAGGCAATAGTGGTATTGGACTGGCTACGGCCCAGGAATTTATTGCCCAGGGGGCAAAAGTAATTGTTACAGGACGAAGTCAAAATTCCATAGACCAGGCAACCCAGGTTTTAGGGCCTGGTAGTTCAGGCGTAGTATTTGATGCCGGCAGGATGGATCAAATCAAAACGCTCGCAGCGCAGGTAAGTGCCATTTCAGAAAAAATAGACATTATTTTTGTTAATGCAGGTATCGGAAAATTCGACACGATGGCAAACATGACCGAAGAACTCTTCGATGAGATAATGGATGTCAACTTCAAAGGCGCTTATTTCAGTTTGCAGCAACTACTCCCGCTGGTTAATGATGGAGGCTCCATCGTTATCAATGCATCGATCAACGCACATGTTGGCATGGCAGGCGCCAGTGTGTATGCAGCAAGCAAGGCGGCACTGTTATCACTGGCCAAAAATCTTTCAGCAGAATTGCTGCCCAGAAAGATTCGGGTTAATGCTGTGAGTCCCGGACCGGTAGTTACGCCCTTACACAGTGCTGAAAAATTTGGCGTTAGCCAGGAGGATATTGACGGAATGGGAGCCAGCCTGATTCAGCAGATTCCTATCGGAAGGTTTGGCAATGCTGAAGAGATTGCAAAAACAGTGACCTTCTTTGCCTCGGATGATTCCACTTTCCTTTTGGGTGCAGAACTTATTGCCGACGGAGGCATGTCGACACTTTAAAAAATGACGCAGCATTATTACCGCCGGTGCATGCCCTAAATCAATAAATTTCTTTTTGACCAGGCACCGGCGGCTTACAATATTTTGTTTTACACTTCCGCCAGGTATTTATGGACAAAACTTATTGCCATTGATCCCTCCCCTACCGCTGAGGCAACCCTGTTCATTGCGCCCGCACGTACATCACCCGCAGCAAAAACACCAGCACAACTGGTTTCAAGCAAATATGGGTCACGTTTCAACTTCCAGGTTTTATTGAATTCTTCGTAATTTCTAAGTTCCCTGCCAGTTTCAATGAAATCTTTGCCATTCTTAATAATCTCCAATTGTATCCAGTCTGTATATGGTCTTGCACCTATAAAGATATACAGCGCACTAGCCTCCCGCACCTGCGTTTCCTTAGTCAGCACATTGATAAGCGTAATTTCCTCCAGGCACTGATCGCCACGGGCTTCAATCATTTCGGTATTCGCTAAAACACTTATATTAGGTGTATCATCAATCTGTTCAATCAGGTATGCAGACATAGTTGCAGCTAGACTCTCCTTCCTGATAATGATGCTTACGTTAGCAGCAAACTTTGAGAGGTACATGGCAGACTGTCCGGCAGAGTTTCCTCCGCCAATAATATAAACATCACGCCCTTTACAGGCAGAAGCCTCAGTATTCGCTGCACCATAATAAATGCCCGCACCTGTAAAACTATCTACACCTTTTACCTCAAGTTTACGGTAGTCGACACCTGTTGTAATAACTACCGAACGGGTAAGAATTTCTGGACCTTCATCCAGCACAATGGTTTTATAACCATCCTTTTGTTTGATCGCATTAACAGATTGTGGCGATAAAAATCCTGCGCCCAGGCGTGTTGCCTGGCTCATAGCCCGTCGGGTGAGGTCCGCACCGCTTAAGCCGGACGGGAAACCCAGATAGTTTTCAATCCTGGAGCTGGTCCCTGCCTGTCCGCCCGGGGCTTTCCTTTCAATCATCAACGTTTTCAGTCCTTCAGAGGCACCGTACACCGCAGCGGCCAATCCTGCCGGCCCTGCGCCGATAATCACAACGTCATATATGTCATGAATAATTTCCGGGTTTTTACCAATCTTGGCAGCAATATCCTTAATGGAAGGTTTCTTTAAAAAGGATCCATCCTCAAAAAATACCAGTGGCAGGTCGTCATTGCAAAGTTTGTTGATCTTGAGTAAGCTATGTGCCTCATCATTGGTTTGTATATCCATCCAGCGGTAAGGAATCAGGTTACTTCCAAGGTAGTCCTTTACCAGATGAGACTGGGGGGAAAATTGAAAGCCTACCAGTTTTATACCTTTAAATTCAGGAATATAATCTCCCTGCCAGTCATCAAGCAGGTCATTGATAACCGGATAGAGTTTTTCTTCTGGCGGATCCCATGGCTTGATCAGATAATAATCAAGTTTTACTTCATTAATTGCTTTTATAGCTGCATCGGTGTCAGAATAAGCAGTAAGCAACACACGTTTTGCATCAGGGAATATCTTAATTGCCTTTTCCAGAAAAGCCACGCCTTCCATTTCCGGCATCCGCTGGTCGCACAAAAAAAGCGCAATCACGTCAGAACTGTTTTTCAGATCGGTCAGTATTTCCAGTGCCTCGTGGGCAGACGTAGTACTTAAAATCTTGTATTCACCATTATATTTTTTCTTTAGGTCGCGGCTAATTGCACGTAACACTTGCGGATCGTCATCAATTGTAAAAATTATTGGGAGATTCATATAGCAATCTTTGTAAATAAGTGTAAAAATAGATACTAATTGTTCAGCGGGAAACAGACAATAAAATGTGTCTGGCCGGGTTGAGATTTAACTTTTACGGAACCATTGTGCTGATAAATGATCCTTTGAACTACTTCAAGTCCCATCCCTGTGCCCTTACCCATTGGCTTAGTGGTATAGAAAGGGTCAAAAATATTTGGCAGTACGTTTTCCGGGATTCCCGGTCCATCATCTGAAATAGTGACCTGCACAAACTCACCATCCCTTTCAGTTTTTATGGTAAGTACACCCTGCCCATTAACCTCCATGGCATCAATTGCATTATCGATTATATTGGTCCATACCTGGTTAAGTTCACCTATCAACCCTTTTACCGGCGGAAGGTTTTCATCATATTCTTCAACCAGCTGGATGTTGCCTTTTCTTACCTTATAGCCGAGCATGGTTAAGGTATTACGTATCCCCATATGAATATCGGCAAATTGCTTATCCTGGGCCCGATCCATATGTGTAAAATTCTTAATGGAATTGACGAGATCGGCAATGCGTTTAGAAGAATGCTGAATATCTTCTACCATGCGTTCTGTCACCAGCAGATTGCTGATCAGGTTAAATAAGGGCGACAAACTTGCCTTCGGAATAACTTCTGCGCAGGAATCAAGATCTTCAGTTGTAAAATTAAAATCGGTAAAACTTTCAGCAATGGCATAACCATTTTCAACTTCCTGTTCCTCAAACCACTCAGACAATTCGTCTTCGCGTACCATGCGCTGTTTGAGCGTAAGATGCGTATGATCTTTCACTTCCAGGACCTTGAAAAGTTTCTGATTGAGCAAGTCAACCTGTTCCTCATCTATGGAGATCATAACCATATCCTTAAACAATTTCGGATCCAGTTTTAAATGGTCACGGAGCGACACTGAGTCGCGCACAATCGCAGAAGCAGGATTGTTCAGCTCATGCGCCAATCCAGCAGACAGTTTACCCAAGGCCATCATCTTTTCATTTTGCTGCTGAAGCGCGGTAAAATCCCGTACACGGTTACTCATTACATGCACCAGTGATTGTGTGAGTTCAAAATGATTTTTTATCAGCTCCTGGATTTTATCACCCGGCAAGCTCAGCAATTGTAGTTCACCAGTAGCCTGCGCATAACCGCCGGCAATTTTCCCCCTTGAATAGGGTAAGTAGCCTGTAACCTCTCCCTTATTGAAAGTTGTATATTCCCGGCGCGATCCGTTTTGCATCATATAAAAATGGATTGCGCCCTCCACAATTATATGTGGCCCGGTTAGCGCGTCGCCAGGCCTGAATAAGACTTCACCATCGCTGATGACTTGATTGAGACTATTATCAATAAACCACTGTAACTGATTGTCAGGTACGTTATTAAAAACAGGAAGCGATTTTAGCCAGGATAGTGTGACGGTTTGCATGGTATAAATTTAGCGATTTTAGCGAATAATGCCTTATTCGTCGGCACATTCCTTTTATTGGTCGATTTATAGTTATCAGGAATAATTTTATCCAAAAGGCATACGTTTAATGCTTGATAAACAGCATATTCCTCTGATGATCCTTTATGGATAATCTGAACAATATGATTAACGTACACTAATATAAATTTATTCTCCTATGGTAATACTCTTATGCGGACTGTCAGGTGCGGGAAAGACAACGCTGGCAAAGAATGTAAAAACCAGGCTGGAGCAATCGGGCTTAAATACAGAGATCATTGATGGCGATGAGTATAGGGAAGCGCTTTGCCGGGACCTTGGATTTTCCAGGTCAGACCGGTTTGAAAATATCAGAAGGCTGGGTTTTGTAGCCAACAGGTTTTCGGAGCATGGTTTTGTAAGTATTGTGAGCGCAATTAACCCCTACGCCGAAGCCAGACATGAACTGGTAGAAACCTATGACAATGTGAAAACCATTTTTGTAGACTGTCCATTAGACACGCTGATTGACAGGGACACAAAAGGGTTATACAAGAGAGCGTTGCTGCAAGACGGGCATCCTGATAAAATATCTAACCTCACTGGCGTAAATGACCAGTTCGACATACCAGCAGAGCCAGACCTTTACCTCAATACCGATGAACAGGATATTCAGGAATGTACGTCCTTACTTTGCGACTTTATTCTTAACAATGATTGAACAAGACAATAAAATTCTGGTGATAGCCGGTATGCACCGCTCTGGCACTTCCGTTATTAGCCAGTGGCTTGACAAATGCGGACTGCACCTTGGCGAAACTTTATTAGGTGCAGCAACGGGAAACATAGAAGGCCACTTTGAAGATACTGATTTTTTGAGGGTGCACGAACAAACCCTGCAGGCACACGGCTTTCCGGGCAGCGGCATAACCGCTGAAGCTATTCCTGAGCTTTCAGTTTACGAGAAAGAAAAACTAAAAGCCCTGGTTGGTTTCAAAAATCGCCTTGATGAGCAGTGGGGATGGAAAGAACCCAGAACATGCCTTTTTCTTGACCATTACAGAGAACTCATCCCGAATGCCTTTTATGTATTTGTTATCCGCGACTACCATGAGACAGTAAGTTCGCTGATCCAAAGGGAATTGAAAGAACTGGATCTTTATTATAGCAGGAAAAGCTGGATATCTCGCCAAAACTGGAAAATACGGCAAAGAAACATAAGGGAGGAAAAATTATACAAGGAATACTCCGCCCATTATTTAGAGGTATGGATCAACTATAATGAGTACATCCTAAAATCAATTAACAGTCTTCCTAATGAGCAGTTTATCGTAACTGATCATCATTTACTTCAGAATAATTATCATGACGTATTTGCGCAGCTGGTTTACCAATGGGGCTTCCCTTTAACGTGTGCCAACTTCAATGAGGTGTATAAACCCTCCCTGCAGAGTAAGGTCATCAGTATTGATGAATATATTGAAACGCAATTATTAGATAAAGCCCGAAAGCTGGAGGAAGCTATCAGGAGCCGGATGACGAATAGCCCTCAAAACCTGCATCATTTCCCCGCAAACTGATACTCATTCTTCCAATGTACGATCTCATTGTTATACAATGCCTGATTGGCCAGATGAACACAGATAGCTGTTCTTGCACCGGTGTATATATTTGAATCTGGCAGCAACCCTGAACCTATTTTATCGTAAAAATCGTTTAGGGCGTACCAGGTTCCGTCTTTGGTTGGCTCGGGAAGGATTGCCGTTCCACCATCTTTGTCCCAGGTAATCTTGGTTGCTCCTGTTACCCCATCTACCACACCTTTCTCTTTTATCAGCCCCTTTTCGGGATAGAACATTCCTCTATCAGTAAGTAAAGACACTGTACCTTTAGTTCCTTTAATCTTAAAAAGATAACCATCACGGCTGTTACCGCATGTGGCACCAAAGTTACCTACCAGGTTCTGGTCGGGATAACGCAGCATAACCTGAACATTGTCAAACGTTTCTCGTCCATCTTTGAAAACATCAATACCTCCCGTTGCCATAAACACTGAAGGGTGGGTATCAAAAGCCCAGTTTATAAAATCAATCTGATGGGACAACAATTCAGCTATCAGGCCGCCCGAGTATTCTTTATACATCCGCCAGTTAATCTGCTTTTCAAGCGAAGCATCAGGAAGGGGCCGTCGCCAGTTAGCATTACGGTCCCAGCGGCAATCCACCTGGCTTATTTTGCCCAGATATCCTTTGCTGATCATTTCCTTGACTTTAAAATATAATGGCGAATAACGGTATTGATGGCCGACCTGCACCACCTGTTTGGGCCGGCTTTCCGCTAATTTCACCAGGTCCAACGCCTGCTGAATATTGTAGGTCATTGTTTTCTCCAGATACAGATGTTTATTCGCTTTCAATACATCAACTGCTATTGAATAATGCATATTTAATGGCACAGCAACCACTACAGCGTCTACCCGACTATTATCAAGCAATTGCCGGTGATCTTTACACTGCATGTAGCGACCATCTTTTGCAAACTTTTGAGCTTCTTTAAGGCGCAGGTCCAGCACATCACATATTGCTACAACTTTAAACTTTTGCGGAAACTGGTCAATTACCTGAATGATTCCCTTACCCCTGTCGCCGCAGCCAATAATACCTATATTAATAACAGGTTCGGCACTCTTTGCAAAAAGATCGGCCTTATTTAACAAAAGTCCCCCTGCTATCAGCGCGGTATTTTTAACGAAAGTTCTTCTTATCATCTTAATCGGTATATATCTAACTCTTTCGACCGCTTTTCGGCGGACTAATCGCCAACAGCGTTGGGACCACATTCATACTACAAGTAAATATATGATTTATCACAATTACTATAACCGATTAAGTATTATGAATTTGGTCAATGTTTTGTCGATTCGTCTCAATCCTTAAGGTTTAAGTTGCCAAACAAGGTTTTAAGGGCATATACAGGGACAGCAGATCAAAAATACAACAGTGAACATAAAAAAGAGGGCGGTTCACAATCTGTTTATTAATATATTTGAGTCTAACTAAATTATGAACCTTTTCTTTAGAACGGTCCTGCTTTCATTATTGATGGTCGGTATGTTATTTACCGGCCAGGGGCAACCTTATTATTTCAGGCATTACCAGGTAGATGACGGCCTGGTTCATAATTCGGTTACATCGATACTACAGGATAGTAAAGGGTTGATGTGGATTGGCACCCGGGGAGGATTAAACTGTTTTGATGGCTACACATTTAAAACTATAAAATATAAAAAGAACAGACTGGGTGACATCGGCAATAATGTGATTACTGCCATCAGGGAAGATAAAAAAGGGATGTTATGGATAGGGACGGGAAAAGGTGTTTTTAAGTACGACCCTTACAAAGAAATACTTACCCTTTTAGAAACCGCACCTCAAAAGTATATCAAAAGCCTGCTGGTAGATCCGGAAGACAATCTATGGTTTCTGTGCAACCGGTCCCTGTACCGTTACGTGCAGCAAAACAACAAATTGGACACAGTAGACCTGTCAGGTAACTGTATAGCTATTGACCACCACAAAAACATCTGGGTAGGAAATAACGATGGCCTTGCCAGTGTATATTCTCCACTGACAAAAGCAATTAAAACCATGCGTATGGTTGATGAAAGCTTAGCTCCGCAATTGAGGTCTATTTACGCTTTATACCCTTTAGCAGACGACCGGATGTTGGTGGGCTGTTTCACACAGGGACTAAAACTCTATGATCCCAAAACAGACAAGGCCGAATCAATAAGATTAAATGGAGGTAAAGACAACAATATTTATGTAAGGGATATCACTGCTGCAGGAAATCAGGAATTCTGGATATCTACCGAGTCTGGTATTTATATCTATAACCTGGCAACAAACAAAAGCCAAAGTTTACGCAAAATTGCGGGTGACCCCTACTCTATTGCTGACAACGCCGTTTACACTGCCTGCAAAGACAATCGGGGAGGTATGTGGGTCGGCACATTTTTTGGCGGCTTAAACTATTATTCGAGGGACAATGCAAGATTTGAAAAATACATTCCGCTAAATAAAAATTCCATTTCAGGCAATGCGGTACGTGAAATTCGTCCGGACAATCAAGGTAATTTGTGGATAGGCACTGAAGATGCTGGTATAAATAGATTCAACCTGAAAACCGGCAGTTTCACCAATTATACCGCTTCAGGAAAAAAGGATGATGTGTCTTACGCAAATATACACGGCTTACTGTCAATTGGCAATGAGTTGTTTATTGGCGCCTTTTTTCATGGCATGGAGATTATGGATATCCGCACAGGGAAAATTACCCGGCGTTTTAAATACATCGGTAGTAATGAAGATAATAAAAGTGATTTTGTGCTCTGCATGTACCTCACTAAAGATAGTACGCTGCTGATTGGAACGGCCTATAATGCTTCCGGCTTGTTTACCTACGACAGGAAACAAAAGACATTTACCCGTATAAAACAAATACCGTACGATTCTTATGTACTTCACATTATGGAAGACAATAAAGGAAATATCTGGACGGGCAGCATGTCTCAGGGAGCATTTTATTACAATCCTAAAACCGGGGCCAGCGGTAATATACCTTTCGGCAACAAGCCAAAAAGTGGCTCTGCCGATGAAGTTTCGGTACGATATATACTGCAAGACAGCAATCATAACCTCTGGTTTGCCACCGGAGGCGGCGGTTTAATTAAATCAAATCCCGACCTGAAAACTTTTAAAAAATTTACAACCGAAAATGGCTTGCCCAGCAATGTGATCTTCTGCATGCTGGAAGACAATTTCAAAAGATTGTGGATAAGCACGCTGCGGGGTTTGATCTGCATGGACCTGCAAACAGAAAAATTTAAAACGTATACACAGTCTAACGGGCTGATCACAGATCAGTTCAACTATAATTCGGCCTATAAAGATGTGAATGGAAAAATGTATTTTGGTTCGGTTAAAGGAATGATCGCATTTAATCCGGCCGATTTTTCACATCAAGAGGTTAGCCCCCCAACTTATATCACCGGCTTTCAGATCAATAATAAGGAGATTATACCCAATGACAATAGCGGTACGCTAAGCCGGTCTATTTTATATACCGATACGATTGTTCTCAACCACGACCAGAGCAACTTCAGCATAGAGTTTGCCGCATTGAACTACTCCTCGCCCAAAGTAACGCGCTATAAATACAAGATGAAGGGATTGGACAAGCAATGGACATATCTTAACACTAACCGCAAAGCTTATTTCACCGACCTGTCTGCCGGCGGGTATACTTTTCTGGTTCAGGCAGAAAGTAATGTAGGCAGCTGGGCTGGAAAACAACGAAGCCTGTTTATCAGGGTGTTGCCGCCTTACTGGAAAAGTACCCTTGCATATCTTATTTACCTTGCATGTTTTTGTTTAGTCCTTTACTTCTTTTTCTATTATTACCATCAGTACCTTGATAAGAAAAACATGAGCAAGTTGCAGCTCTTTGAACATGAAAAGGAAAAGGAAATTTACCAGGCTAAAATCGAGTTTTTCACCAATATTGCCCATGAAATACAAACTCCCTTAACGCTTATTGTAGGCCCGCTGGAATTACTGATTACCAAGGCTAAAGACCAGCCGGGCATTAGAAAAAGTTTACTGATGATCGAGAAAAATGCGAAGCGCTTAGCTGAACTTACCACACAACTACTCGACTTCCGCAAAACAGAATCAGATCAGTTCGGGCTAAGTTTTGTTAAAACCGACACCGTACGTTTATTTAGGGAACAGATCGCTGTATTTAAACCGCAGGCCGACAAAGAATGTATAGCGCTAAACTTTGAAACTCCTGTAACACATCTTCCGGCCTTTGTTGATCGGGAAGCTTTGATAAAAGTATGTGGCAACCTGATTTCAAATGCCCTAAAATACGCAGCCACCACGGTTACGATCAGCATAGATCAATTTGACCTTACAGACGAACACTTTACCATCAGATTTGGTAACGATGGCAGAGGCATACCCGAAGAATTTACAGAAAAAATATTTGAACCGTTTTTCAGGTTAAAAGGCAATAACAAACCAGGAACCGGGATTGGCCTTTCACTGGCCAGGTCACTGGCCGAACTGCATAATGGTTCTTTAACATTAGCAGTTAACAATAGTAACACCACGGTTTTTGCATTACGATTACCCGTACATCAAACCTTCGAATTCAAATTAAGTAGTTGGAAAAAAAACAGATAAACATGACAGACAGCATTTTGATCATTGATGATAACGAAGATATACTGGATTTTTTAGCAGATGTTCTCGGTGAAAATTATCATCTGCATTTAGCCCTTAACGGCGAAATTGCACTAAACGTCTTATCTACTGAGATTGTAAGCCTTGTTATATCTGATATTATGATGCCTGGAATAGATGGCTTTGAACTTTGCCGGACGTTGAAAGCAAACGTTGACTACTGCCACATACCCATCATCTTATTAACCTCCAAAAACACCTACAGCGCACATATTGAAGGCCTGGAGGTAGGTGCAGATGCCTACATTCAAAAACCCTTTTCGCCACATCTGCTTCAGCACCAAATAGCCAATCTGCTCAAAAACCGTATAAAAATTAAAGATCACATTGCAAATTCGCCATTTGAAGACGTGAGGGTAATGGCCCCTTCAAAACCAGATGAAGCCTTTCTAAAGAGGCTCGACGAATATATCCGCCAGAATCTGAAAGATCCGAACATGGATATTGACAAGCTATCTGACTATATGAATATGAGCCGGCCTACATTTTACCGTAAGATAAAGACCCTTTCTTCATTGTCCCCTAAAGAACTTATAGATCTTACACGCCTCAAAATGGCAACTAAGTTAATTGCACAAAATCAATTCACCTTATTCGAAATCACCAGGATGGTGGGCTACAGTTCGCAGAGCCTCTTTACACGTAATTTTCAAAAGTATTATAAGGTTACCCCTATGGAATACATTAACATGCTGCGCAGCAAATCGCCAGCGAACGAGCTTAGAATTCCCTGATTTTTATGTTCCGGTAGCTCACTTCGTTTCCGTGGTCCTGCAGCAGGATATGTCCTTTATCGGCTTCGCCAAAGTCTTTCCATACTTTGTGCTTGCTCATTTTGACCAGTTCCCTGTATGCAGGGGACTTACGTTCATATTCCAGGACTTTGACCCCATTTAACCAATGTTCTACGTGGTTATCCGGTCTGACAATCACCTTGCCGGTATTCCACTGACCAACGGGCCTTACTGCGCCTGCTTTATTCGACGTCTTGAGGTCGTACAACGAGGCCAATGTGCGGTTTCCGTCACGACCCAGTTTGGCATCAGGATGTACATCATCGTCGAGGATCTGGTACTCCAAACCGATTGCAGAGGCCCCCGAATTTTCTTTCAGTGTAACAAAATATTTTACACCACTATTGGCACCACGGGTGAGTCTGAAATCGAAGCTCAGTTCAAATGCACCATATTCACCAACGGTGACAATATCTCCCGCATTTTGCGACTCGGCACCATTAGATGACTGTATAGTTAGCACCCCGTCTTTGATGATCCAGCCATTGGCTGCGGCTGGGAAGGTTTCTGCCTTGGCGCTGCGCCAGCCTGTGCTGGTTTTTCCGTCAAACAATAATTTCCAGCCTTGTTCTTTCTCTTTGGGGCTGAGCGCGTTTATTTGTGCTTTTACAGCGGTACCGGCTATTAGTAGAATAAGTGCAAAAGTTGATACTTTAAATAGTGAGTTCATTAGAAATGTGGTTTGTATATAATTGTTTATTATTACCTGCCGAAACTGGCAGCCAGTGTATTGAGTTGACCAGCACTGAGTGTTTCTTTGCCATTACTAATCACGACACGGTATCTGAATGTAGTGGACTCGCCTTTTTTTAAGGTCAGGTTTTTGGCCGAAGCACCATTTGTGAAAACCTTTTCCCCTAATGGGTTAGCCGCGAACAGTCCATACCCCCGTGCATGCCAGAAGGTAGGATAATTAGGGTTCTTAGGATGATCAATGATAACAACGCTCACAGAATCGGTACCTATTTGTCCGTATACCTTACACCAGACGCCCCGTGTACTCCAGACGGCATCACCTGTTTTACCCTCGCTGCTCAGGTAGTTTCCGGTAGGAATTTTATCGGTGCCTCCTTTTACGGTTGTAACAATGCCTTTGCCATCGGTAAATTTCTCGTCCTTGGTAGTCGGCATCTGCAGCTCATGCGCCAGCCGCAGACCTAGCATACCGTCTTTTGCATCAGTAAATACAGCATCCTGGTTTGCTTTTAAGGTTGTAACCCTGTCAATTATACGCTGCGTGGCATTTCCAATAAACTCAAACCGCGTGTTTTCTTCCAGGATAACTTCCTTTGCCTGATTGGTCCAGTTGGCATGATAAGCCAGGATACCCGTCTTGCCGTTTTTGGTTTCGGTGATTTTATCGGTACGGATCCATCCGTACTGAGCTTTCCTGTCTGCAGGTATAGCGTAGGAATTGTTCCAGAAATCAAGTCCGTTTAAATTCTCAAAATTAAACCATAACCCTATGTGATGGGGGTGGTCTGTAGGATCACCAGCTTTGGGTGCAAGTGGAAAACCCCGGGTAATAGCAGTGCCTGCTGCAGTTGTCAGCGGATACAGGACAGGTTTTTCAAGCGTATCAGGATACATGAACGTAGTAAAAAGTTTACCCCCGATCAGCACATCTACTTTGTGTTGCTGATCGGATTTTTTGAACGTAACCATAGCCTCCTGCGCTAATGATGCTGAAGCAAAGGTGGCCAAAAAAGCCACAGTACTTAATAATTTAAATTTGATCATATTATCAGTATTTGAAAACTTTACCATTGGCCATTACTTCCTGCGTTTTTTCATCAAAGGTTGCCTTGGCACCAGTGTGTGCCGCAGCGGTGGTCATAATATTGGCAATACTATGGCTATATCCAGCTTCAACAGGTGCGTTTGGCTGTTTTCGGCTCCGAATACATTCCATCCAGTTTCGAATGTGATTGGAGGTTAGCTTATCACCACCGGTATTGGCCGAAGCCACCACCTGTTCCGAATTGTCAAGGCTAATTTCGGGCAGCAGGTTTGCTTTCATATTCATAGCCGAGGCCATCTTTTCGGTCAGGCCACCCCTGGGTGATATTTTATTGGTGATCAGGTTAAGTTCTCCCCCATTAGAATAGTATATTTCTGCGGGACGTTCATCACCGTTATGCATGCGAGAACCAAAAGTCACCTGGAAACCCTGTGAAAGATCGTCAAGCGGGCCGTAATCGAACGCGGCTAAAATTGTGTCCCAGTTACGGCGCCCATCTTTCCATTGGTAAATCCCTCCGTTTGCAACAACACTGCGTGGATGTTTTAAGCCGGTAAACCAATGCACCGTATCAATCTGATGGCTCATCCACTGACCGGGCAGGCCAGATGAGTATGGCCAGAACAAACGGTACTCGAGGTAGATCCGGGGATCAAATTTTTCAAATGGGCGGTTACCCAGAAAACGCTTCCAGTCTGTATCCTGTTCTTTTAACACATTGAGTAACTCAGGGCGACGCCAGCGGCCTGGCTGATTAACATTCCAGGTAAGTTCTACCATGGTAATAGGTCCAAACTTCCCGGATTTGATAAAGTCGTTGGCAGCGTGGTAATTTGATCCGCTCCGACGCTGGGATCCAATCTGGACTATTTTACCTGTTTCTTTCACTGCTTTGAGTGCAGCACGGTTGTCTTCCATTGTTTCGGCGAAGGGCTTTTCAACATAGGCATCGCAGCCTGCGCGCACCGCTTCTATAGTATGGTGGGCATGCTGAAAATCTGCGGTGCCAATAAAAACGGCATCAACACTTTTGCTGTTGTACAGTTCATCGTTATTGCGGAACGCTTTAACATCGTTTTGCATTTTATCTTTCCACATGGCGGCGCCTTCTTCCCGGCGTTTTTTCCAGATATCAGATACGGCAACAACTTCAAAATTCAGCTCTTTGTAATGGTTCATGAAACAAGGCATGTGCGAACTACGGTGCCGGTCTGAAAAACCCACAACGCCTACTTGTACACGATCGTTCGCGCCAATTATGCGCTTATAGCTTTTTGCGCTCCAGCTGGTTTTTGGAAGTATCAGACTGAGTCCGGCTATGGATGCCTGTGTAATAAATTTACGGCGAGAATTCTCCATCTTTAATAAAGGTTTAGTATTTGGTTATTATAATTCGGTTTACGGCTTGCATAAGCGACTTATTATTTAAATATCGATAATATTATAGAAACCTGCCATATCCGATACAGTAAATTATTACCTATTTCCTCAGCATTGGGCCTTAATGGCTATTGTCTTGGCTTCCAGGTGGATCAATAACCTGGATTTTGCTCCAACTTAGCATCTTTGTTACGTTCAATTTCGCTGGATGGGATGGGCCAGAGGTTGTAGGTAGGCAGCATATCCTTATAATAAGGATTACATTTCTTTACCCTTTCATACAATAAACCCAGTCTGCCCAAGGTTAAGCGTCGTTTTTCTTCCACCCCCAGCTCCCGCATCCGTTCGTCAAGAATGTATTCAATATTTACATTTGCAGCACTTACAGGCGAAGCACTTGACCTTGCTCTTACCACATTGATATCCGCAGCTGCGCTACCCAGGTTACCCAGGCGCATATAAGCTTCTGCCCTCAGCAAATAGGTTTCTGCCAGCCTGAACATATACTGGTCGGTAAAAGTAGCACCAGCGGCTGGTTTCAATAGTCCTGTGGCTGCGTCCTGAATAAGATTTGATGGATGGTCAAATGGAGTGGTAGCTTTTGTTTGATAAGCATAAAAGGCACGTGAAGGAACCGTAATGCCTTTTGGAGGATTGGATGTTGAAATCGTTTTACCGAACATGTCTGAGGCCCTGTTGTTACAAACATAATCGCGGACAAAGTTGTGGTTGGCATTACGGATATCATTCTTAAAATCACTTTGCCAGATATCATCCATAAAGTATTTGGTAGAAACAGCCCAGCCTATTCCTCTTCCGCCTGAGTAATCGTTGTTAGGCCATAAAAATGTAGGGACATTTGTAGTAGTACCGGCCGAGTTTACAAAGATATCACGCACAGAGGGCCCATGGTGCCTTTCAAGCATATAACTTGAATCCCTGGTTGTTGACAGCGCACCTCCGCCAATTACATCTGTTTCGAACTGCATGACTAAAATTCCTTCCCTGTTAGAATAAGAAGAACGGTTTTGGTTTTTCTGTTGGAAAAGGTCCCAGTAAACATCGCCGGGAGTAACTGTAGATCTTGATCCAAAGCGCGTTCTCATCAAACTCAGATTGGGATTATTGATGACAGCATTTGCTGCGTCAACAGCTTCCTGATAATTTTCAGCCGCCAGGTAAACTTCTGCTAACAGATGAGAAGCCGCGGCGTTACTGATCTCACCATCCCTTACCGTATTGATGGCGGGAAGGTTTGCCACAGCGAAAGTGAGGTCGGTAATCACCTGGTTGAGACAATCTGCCTTAGAAGCACGAACATAATCGGTTTTTGGTGAAGTAACTTCTTCCAGGGAAATTGGCACACCACCATACAAATAAGTCAATGTGCGGTAGGCCAAGGCCCGGAAAAATCTGGCATGCGCCTCAATTGACACTTTTTGTGCGTCAGTGAGCTCAGAATTGGGCATTCGCGCGATAATCGTGTTAGCTTCAGCCACCATTTTGTACAGGAGTCTCCAATGGTCCCTTGCAATATTTCCTGTTGGGTTATAGGCGGCTATCATATTGGTATGCCTGTCCACCGCGGGCTCTCCGTCAAATACGAGGTCGGTTCCGTAGAGATAGTCAAACGGCCGGGACTCACCACTGCTGTAAAATTCCGCGCGCGTAAGTACATAGAGATCAATAACCGATGCTGTAAAATCCTTGTAAGTGATAAAAGCATTAGAACCGCTAAGGAATGAAATCGGTTTTTCATCCAGGAAAGCCTTTTTACAAGAGCTGGCACCGATGACAAAAAATATAACTATGAATAATAATTTCTTCATGACGTGTTTTTTAAAATGTTACGTTTAGTCCAGCTGAATATCCTTTAAGCAAGGGCCGTCCGCCCATGTTCAGACCATTCAAACCACTGTCGTTAGAAAGCTCGGGATCCCAGCCTTTCCAGTTTGTCCAGGTAACCAGATTTTTTCCGCTAACAAATACAGTTAAATTCTTTATATGCAATGTTTTAAGTAGTGGCTGCGGGAATTTATAATTTAACGTGATATCCTGCAGCCTCACAAAGCTGCGCGACTTATAATATCCCGGATTAAAAGTTGGAGAAACCTGCGACCTTGGATATTCTCCGTTAGGGTTGGAAGGCGACCACCAGTCGATACCAGCAATATTGTTATATCGCATATTGTTATCATTGAGGATAAGTGAAAGCGTATTGCTGCCCAGGTAACCATCGCTACCGCCCTGGATCGAGTTGACAAAGAAACTGAAGGTGAAACTCTTGTAATCAAATGAATTGAGCACACTGAAGCGGAATTTTGGATCCTGGGAACCTATGATTACCCTGTCAAGCGTGTTAACCACCCCATCGTTATTGGTATCTACAACCCTGCGTGTTCCGGGATAATAACCTGCCGGGATAGTTTCACCTACGCCATAAATGCCGTCACTTTTGTAATCATAAATACTATTGATGGAATGGCCAATGAACAGGTTGCTGTTGATTAGATCCCCGTTGCCAAGTAGCTCTGTAATCTTGTTCACATTCCTCGAGAAATTGAATGTGGTATTCCATTTGAAACCGCCGCTGTTAATGTTGGTAGAAGTCAATGTAAGCTCAATACCTTTGTTAGACACTGCACCGATATTGCTGGTGATGGTCTCAAAGCCAGTTACATTTGGAATGTTTACATTGAAAAGTAAATCCTTGGTTTTGCGGGAATACACATCAAGTGCACCGGTAAGCCTTCCTTTAAATAAGGTGAAGTCGGCACCGAGGTTAATTTCACGGGTTTTCTCCCAGCGCAAATTGGGATTTCCCAGGTTAGATAAACGCTGGCCAAACAGCGTATTGGAATTGCCATCCCCAAAAAGATAGGTATACCCGCTGGCACGCACCTGGTCCAGCGACCGGTATCGTCCAACCTGATTACCGCTAATACCATATCCTGCCCGTATTTTCAGGTACTGCACCGCTGGTATTTTGAAAAAAGACTCATCTGTTACGATCCAGCCTAAGGATGCGGAGGGAAAAACGGCAAACTTATTATTTGCAGCAAAGGCCGAAAACCCATCACGTCTGACAGTACCTGTAAAGATATATTTGTCGTCAAATGTATAATTTACACGGGCCATCTGATAATTCAGGCTCTCGCGGTAACCGCCCGAGCTCACTGTTTGCACTGCACCAAGACCAATATTATTATAGCCCAATGTTAAGCGGCTAAAACCTGTGGCGTTTGCCTGGGTGAACTCATCCCTGCGCTCAATGGCCCCATAAAGTAATGTACCGGTAATTCCATGTTTATTGATTTTACGGTTATAGGTCAGAATGTTATCTAACGTATAATCATAATATTGTTCTACAAATTTTGATACACTGCCCGTTTGGCTGGCGCCATAGGGATTAGCGATATAAACATTATCAGTACGTCCGTTGTTACCAAAATTAATCCTGTAGGATAATCCTTCCAGGAAAGGGAAGTTTACCTGCGAATACAGGTTGGCAAAGTAAAAATTATGCCTGTCAAAATTATCAATATTGGAAGTACTAAAAGGATTGATATCCTGAGAAGTACTGTAAGGCTGTACAATAAGGTTTCCGCTGGCATCATAAGGCACCAACAGCGGTGATGTCCTGAAAAGCGTGGTTTTATCCGGTTCAGCTCCATCTTCATTGTTAAATGCAGCAAATGTTTGTACACCCACCGTTAACCAGTCGGTCACTTTCCCCTCCAGATTTGCCCTTCCGCTTTTGCGTTTGAACTTATCATTGATGATGAAACCTGACTGATTTGTAAAATTAGCTGAGATCAGATAGTTCACTTTTTCGGCACCTCCCGAAACGCTTAGGCCATAATCGTTTATGTATCCTCTATTTGTTCCGGCATCGTACCAGTTGAAATCATTGGGTAGCAATCCCGCCGCGTTTTTTATACCACCATCAGCAATTACCGTGATTGGCGGCTGCACATAAGCAGGATTGGTATATGATTTTGTCAGGTCAAGTGCCTTCATGTATTCTAACTGTTCGTCACGTGTCATGGGGCGTAGATCGGCAGTCGGAGTCTGCGTGGCATAGGATGTAGTAAAATTTATCCGCGGCTCGCCTTTACCTTTACGACTTGTAACTAACAATACCCCATTTGCAGCCTGGGCACCATAAACCGCGGTTGAACTTGCATCTTTCAGCACATCGATGGACTCAATATCATCTGGATTAATGGCTGATAGATTTCCATTATACTGAATACCGTCCAGAATAATCAGGGCATTTTGATTTCCGCTCAAGGTATTTTGTCCCCTTACCCTTATTGTAGGTGTATTTCCTGCACCAGATACAGGCCCAACGTTCAAACCTGCCACTGCGCCCTGTAAGGATTGTGCGATATTGGTATTCGGCGCATCACGGAAAGACTCGAGATTGGCCCTTGCAATTGAGCCCGTTACGGTTGCTTTTCGTTGCTGACCATAACCAACTACAACTACCTCTGTTAAATTCTTATTTTCTTCAGCGAGCACAATATTTAAGACCGTACCACTGCCCAGATCCCTTTCCTGCGTTGAATATCCGGTATAACTAAAGATCAGTTTAGCAGCGTTATTTGGAACCCTGATCCGGTATTCACCGTTTGCATTGGTGACGGTAGCAATACTGGTGTCTTTTATTTTGACAGAAACCCCGGGGACAGGTGATCCTTTGGCATCGGTGACTTTACCACTTACCTCAAGTTGATAAAGAAAGGGATTTGGAATAGAAAGCAAGCTATCTTTTATTGTCATCCTATCAACCATACCCATTTTGGGATAGGCTTCCTTTGACCAGGCGTCGGCCGGCAAGAGCATAGTCAGCATCGAACCTGAAATCAACAAGGGCACAGTGAAGCCTTTATTTAAATATTTCAGAATACTGCCGTGTTTAAAAAGCGTAAATATTTTGCACATACAATGGGGTTATATTTGGTTGATAAATTGAGTAAACGAGAGGTCATCACATCCTTGAGTAATATCTTAGATGTGGATTATCTGTTCATGCGGATTAAACGATTTAGTATGCCTCCCTTCTTAAAACCCACACCTGTATATGAGGTACGAATCTGTTATAATTTATGTTTCGGTTTGTATCGGCTCAAAATAACCGAATGGGATTGGCATTATTTGTTCAAGCTTTTGACTATTCGTCTCAATTTTGCAAGCCTGGACTATCAGGGGGGAAGTTATCGGGCCGTGGTATAAGGAATTTCTTTCTTGTCTGGTTTGGCATATTTTTTTCTTTAATCTGGATAATTAGGGAATCAAATATATCAACCCACATGTAACGTACTACTCTTCCGAAAATCAGGATATATGGTAGCTTACCGCTCTTTCGCCACCGGAGAATCGTTTTTCTGCAACAGTTGAATATGATCGTTGCGTCTGAATTCGTCAGGAAATGCTTTTCCATCAATTTCGCCAATAGTTTTGCGCTGGGAACCTTTTTATCTGTTCCTTTAAACAATTCTGTAAGTAACAGCTGTACATTTTCGACGGTTTTTTCCATATGATAGAGGAGTTTATCTAATTTAGTAAAGGAAATTTACAATGCACTTTGTTCATTTACGGTAACCGTACCGAGGTATATACTGTCGGAAACCTGCTTACCACTTTCTGACATAAAAAATGTCCAGACATACAGTGGCATTCCAATAAAAGCCAGCGGCAATTGAAAACCTACAGAAAAGTCTGACCGTTTAAATTCGCCACAGCTGCCACATGATCGCTGTTTTAAGGGATCATAAACTGCTACCATAAGCTTGTCGCTGTCCCTTTCCATTTTTACGGATGGATCAATCTCCCGTAATGCCGACCAGCTGAGGTTGAGTTCCCCGTTAGCGTTTATCATAATTGCCAAATCGGTAGCAACCGGCAAAGGCCCTAAACTGATTTTCACCTTTTGATAGTCGAGGTGAAACATTTGTGATTGACCAACAACGGCTCTTTCCAGGCAATACCGGACCGCCGCATTCATCGGAGAAATTCTTTGCTCTCTGGACTGGAAACCAATCTCAATGAAAGATTTCATTCCTTTTAGAAAGTTGTTCACCATACCGAATTTACTACGCTGTATGACCTGGCCCTCCTTAGGGTTTTTTGTTGTTGGTTTTGGTTTGGATTTCAATACGTCCAGATTACGCCATTTTGAACCCACTACAGGTCCTACTGTTCCTTTAATACCACCAAGGATTCCATTTCTTAATAGTGCCATTTTTTTACTATTTTAATTGTTATATAATTATTAATTGGTGCCAGTATTAGTTCCTGCCATTCAATTTGTCGATCTAAATTAAATAGCAGGGAACTGGCTAACAAGTGGTGTCCCACATTGTCTTTTATTGTCCGGTCTGACTAATCTGAATTTTATTCATTTCCAGCCAATTGCTGGTATCATAGCCCTCATTGGTTCCGGGAGTAATAATTGCACCGCAGATTGCGGCAGGGCTGAATTTTTTTGTATTCAGCATTGTACCACGGATATCAAGCACAGTATAATACTTCAGGAACAGACTGACCACACAAAGACATCCCGGAGGTACTTCAAACTCAAACTTGAAGTCGCTGATGATTGGGTTCTTTTTTTCTATCATCTTTTGCTGTGTTTCTACAGCAGGTGCCTTGGTACATTTTTTCAAATCAAACATCGCTACACTTGCTATCATTTCGCAAACGTGGCTCTTCGCGGGAAATTTAAGGCTGATCGTTTGATCTGACTCAGGAAATGCGAGTGTCAGCAGCCTATTGTCATGCTTAATCTCAGGGAGCATCAGCATTCTCTTCCTCACTGGAGAGGTTTCATTCAACTCGAAGCCCTGAAGGCTTTTGAAGCTTTGTTCTGAAAAGTCGTACAGGTAAGTTTCAGGGTCACGGTAGTCGTTTAAAATGGTGGTAAATCTACCGTTTAACCTTTTTGACATCTTTGCATCACTCAAGCCGGATATTAGCGACTGATTTAAATTTCGAAAGTGTTTGCAAAGCGCGCTCGCCGTTCCAAAATTGCCAGATGCCCTCTTTGTAGGTTCTGTTTGTTTCATTGTACCAGCCTTTACGCGGCTGGATACCACTTGTTTACCGTTCACAACTGTGAATTTGTAATCTCCAACCACACCGGTCAGAAAATCTCCTTTTTTGATGGCCATATAATATTTTTTTTTAAAATGTTTATCCAAAAATATATCAGGAATTATCAAAAAAAAAGGATGTGTCCCATTTTTTCCCATCAGAAATTTATTGCTTTCTTTTAATAGGGCTTGAAAACGTCAGTGATTAAATTGAGGTCCTGATGTAGGCGAAACCATTTGTAAAACGCTGTCAAAGCAGTGCGAGTCCAGTGAGATTTACTAGTACTATTCATTGGAGTCGCACTGCTCTCGAAACCGTTAGAGAATGGTTTTACCCTAATCAGGAGTTTATCTGAAGTTCATATTAACTGTATTCGATGTACAATAATATTCTATTCGAAACAGTATCAATTAATAAATTGATTTTCAGATATATAGATTATAATTTTAATCACCCTCTTTTGTTGAATTAATCAGATTACTGATCTCCTTCATCTCACAAAATTATGTTGTGATTAGCCAGCAGCGACCTAACTGCTAGACAGCCAAACCAGCTAAGGTTACTGGTGGTTAACTTAGTGGGCGTTATTGTTCCATGATACTATATTGGGTCAACATGATAGCAGGCAATCCAAAGCAAAGCAAGCCATGTTCCTGTTTTACACCTTTACTAAGATCTCAGCCCGTTTCCTAACCGTTACCCTCTTTTTGCCCCATTTACGATTATACCAAATGATAAAACCTGTTATCGGCAGGCTCGCACCTATGATACACGCTATAAATGCCAATATCTTGCTGGGCAATCCTAATATTTGACCGGTATGAATATCAAAATTCATTTTAAATAATTTTTCTCCCGTCGATAGCTGCTGGTAAGGTTTGCCAGCATCATTGTTAAGTTTTACCGATTTTAAAGTATACTGATCATAGAAGTAGCTAACACGATCATAGATCAACGTTCCGTCGCCAAAAAACACATCTACTTCGTAGGTCTCTTTGTTTTTTTCAGGCAAGCTAATAATCATACGGCCAAATCTTTCGCCGTGCTTTTGCATCGCTATATTCCAGATCTTATCTTCCGGTTTGACGAGCAGGGGTTTGTTGATTAAGGTAGTATCTGAATAGGGTGCATATTGTTTTACTATTTCCCTTTTCTTCCAGGTCAAAGCTTTATAAACACCATTGCCGAACCAGTCGAAGGTAAATACAACACCGGTAACTGTCAGGATGAAGATGAATATAAGGGAGTAAAAACCTAGTACATTATGAAGGTCTATATTCAGACGTTTCCAGTTAGCGTTCCATTTGACCTTAAAGCTTTTGTCGCGCGTTTTCTTCGTCCACTTTTGTGGATACCACCATATCAAACCGGTGACTAAGGTAATGAGGAAAATTATACAGGCCGCCCCTACAACCGGGCTGCCTATTTTTTGCGGAAGCCAAAAGAACCGGTGCCCGGCTCTCACAAAAATGAAAAACTTCTCAGCACCCGAAGCCTCGCGTTTAACTTTCAATATTTTACCTGTATAAGGGTTAAGATAGACCAAAGCAGGTTTGTCGCCGGGTAGTTCAAAATTGCAAATGACCGACTTACCGGCTTTGCCGTAAGTAACACCGCCGGATACTGCGCCGGAATCATTATGAGCGGTTAGATGAGCCAGCGATAGGGAGATGAGTTGTGATGGCAGCAGATAGGGCTTTTGCTGCACGTCAACGCGCTGGTATGGCTCAGTAAAATAATATACCTCATACCTAAATACCCATAACCCGCCGGTAAGGCAAACCACAAATACAATGATGGCCGAAAACAGGCCCAGCCATAGGTGCAGCCATTCAGACAGCCTCCGGAAAACCGACTTCTTTTTTGCTGGCCTTTGTACGTTTACTGTAAGCATACTTTTAGAATAAGAAGGGCCGCCCGGCTTGCAATAAGCGGGCAGCCGTTTAATTAATGACCTTAAAATTTGAAGGTAAGCGTACCGATTACTTGTCTCAAAGTTTCGGGGATGCCATAGTTGGTCCAGTAACGTTTGTTGCCCAGGTTATTACCTTTGATGCCGAAACGCCACTTGGGCATATCATAAAAAACAGTGGCATTCACTACGGTGTAGGAAGGTATCACCACTACATTGGTGGCATCAAAGTAATTATCGCCCACGTAGTTACCACCAAGGCCTAGTCCAAAGTTTTTAAGCGTAGTACCCATGAACTTGTAGCTTACCCAAACGTTGGCAAAGTTGCGTGGCGTTTGTGCCTGATAGAAAAGCACATCGGTAACCGTGTTTCGGTATTTGTAGTTATTGGTTGCATAACCGGCAATAATGTTTAGCCCGGTAACCGGGTTTGCAATAACTTCGGCTTCAAAACCTTTACTTTTAGAGGTAACATCTTGCAGGGTGAATGTATTGACTATGCGGGTATCATTACTGATCTTGATGTCATAATAGCTAAAGGTAGCACTCAGCTTTTTATTGAAGGCTTCTAACTTAAAACCACCCTCCCATTGATTGGCCTGGCGTGGTTTTAAAGCAAGCACATTACCATCGGGCTGGGTAACCGGGCCGTTATTCTGGAAACCATTCATATAGTTCCCAAATACAGACACCTGATCCTTAAGCACCTCGTAAACTAAACCCAGTTTTGGTGAAAAGGCAGTTTGTTTGTAATCTCCCGTAGTACCCGCAATGCCATTGGCAATTGCTGCATCATTCTCAAAGCGGTCTACGCGTAAGCTTAGCATAGCCATTAAACGGTCGGTAATGTTCAAAACATCCGATGCATAAGCACTGTACGAACGTTGGTTATTTTCGGTATTGGTTTGTGCGGTATTGCCTACTATAGTGTTCACTTTTTCAAGGTTGATGCCCGGGATGTTCGGCGACACATTAAGGTCGATCTGGTCATAAATACCTACGTTGGTAAAGCGTAAAAAGCTGCGGAAGGTATAGGCGTTAAGGCCTCCCAGGAAACGGTTACGAAGACCTAAGAACTTAAAGTCACCATTAAAATTCTGTTGCGCATTAAATGAGGTAAATATACGTGGACCATAATTGAATATGCTACGATTGAATTTCCCGTTACCAGTCCATTGCGGATAAATCTGGTTACTGTGCTCGATGCGGTTCTCACCGAAAGCTACCGAAGTTGTGGAGGTCCACTCGTCCGAAATTTTGTATTTGGCCTCGGCGTAAAAGTTATTGGCGGTAAGTTCGGCATCAATATTTTCGCCACCTAACGAGATGTTGAACGGTACCGGAATATCCTTGAAATTGGTATAAGTGGTATTTTGAAGGTTTTGATAAAAGGCAACCGTTGAACGGCTGGTCTTATTCATTTCAGCTTCAAGCAGAAACGTTAAACGATCGCTGGCCTTGTATAAAAAACTTGGTGCAAAGGTGTACATGCGCTTATGACCATAATTTTGGAACGAGCCTTCGCTATGTGCAGCTGCGTTCACTCTCAATAGCGCAGTTTTATCGGCATTCAGTGGCGTATTAATGTCGGCTGTTAGGCGGCTCAGTTGATAGCTGCCTAATGTAAGCCCTACCTCACCCTTAAATTCTTCGAACGGTTTTTTGGTAACCTGGTTGATCAGGCCGCCAAAGCCTACAATGCTTGAACCGAACAGTGTGGCCGACGGGCCTTTGATCACTTCTACACGTTCGATGTTGATAGGATCGGATTGATAAGATTGTACAGCCAAACCATTTCTAACAGTTGTGGTGGCATTAAATCCCCTGATAGTAGCACCTGTGCCACCTGCTGGATTATTATTTGGTGCAACCCCCGGTACGTTACGTAATAACTCTTTAAAATCAACCACCTGCTGTTCAGCGATCAGCTCTTTGCTAACCGATGAATACACCTGAGCGTTTTCAAGGTTGGCCAGCGGCATGCGGGCAACGTAACCGGTACTCTTATTGGCATATTTATTGGCTTTGGCAACGGCAATATTTACGGCTTCAAGCTGCTGAGACGATTGTGCCAGCACAAAATTAACCTTACTAGTGCCCCCAGCTGTTAAGGTTATTGTTTGCTCCTGCTGTTGAAAGCTAAGGAACCTGGTTACAAGTTTAAAGTTCCCGGCGGGCAAACGACCGATACGAAATTCGCCCTTTTCATTCGTTGATGTTGTGCGGTTCAGTTCTGGGATGGAGATAGTCACCAATTCAACGGCTTGGCCGTCGGTAGTTTTTACCGTTCCGCTAACTGTAGCGGTATTTTGTGATTGTGCTGAGAGTGTCGTTCCAAGCAATAATATACATAGTGTTAATAACGGTCTGTTAAATATTCTTTGCGAATGGACTGGAAATAAAATGCTTTTAAGTAAGGATCTGATCATAATAAATAATTTGAATGCGGCAAAAATAGTAATTCTTATGCATTCTTAATCTAAATAAGAACAATATCACAATGTTATTTGCCCTACAGTTTTAAAAATGGCAACTAATGAGGGGAATAAGTGCTAATAATGCAAACAAGATTTTTAAAATTAATTCTAAATTGTTACCAGACTGCCGTTTTAATTCTTAGAATTTCTATATATAAACACTTAAATATTATCAGCAACGACGGTAAAAAACATGCAATAGCTTATTTTAATTATGATGAAGCATTCAAGGGACCGAGTCAATAACCTCGCTTTATTTATTAGTACTACAAAAGTGTACTGATAAATAAAGCCGACTTAATTATGCTGTCATTTGCTATAAATAAAGTGTTTATGGCATAACCACATATTGATCCTGACTTGCATATGGAGGGTGCCTTCCAGTGGATCAAATAAAAGTTATTGCTCCTAAGAATTCCGCTTGATCCGAAACTTTACGCTCATGCGGAATGGAAAAGGCTATATGTACAAAACAACCCCATTTCTCAAAGAAAAATGGGGTTGTTTTTATTCTGCTCCCTCTGCTGGGCTCGAACCAGCGACCCTCTGATTAACAGACGGAGGCTACCCGCATCTAACTATATCTTAACCAATTGGTTACAAGCTATCAAAGAAATCCCGTAATGTATTTGTAACGGTTTTTTTTTATCAACTCAAATTTATTTTTTTTTTCTAATACATTCTTCTTGCCTTTAATTTTTTACAAAAACCAACATAAATACTACACAAAATTGGGGAGCAAGAAAATGACTTGAATATATATTTTCAAATAAAGTAACACCAAAAGTTCAGATAGATTGGCGGCCTATATTTACTTTGTGTTTTATGCATATACTATGTATAACGATCAATATGCTCTGAAATCCTTCTGAAATTATTTTTTCCGTCGGAAATAGATCATATTTATTGATCACAGGTTTACCTTTATTTTGACGTTTATGAAGATTACGAAATACATTGCAGTTTCCGGCTATACTGATCATTTTAAACTGCCATTGCCGGAAGATAGTCTTAGCTTTCTGAGGGAATATCCCACCGATCTCATTCTTCTCCGCCTGTCAAAGATTAATGCGATGCTATTTCAAGAACGGGATGGCCAGAATATTGATCTTGTTATTTTAAAGAATGTTATTTTCGAAAACGTACTGGATCGAGAACGCTTCGAGGAAATTGCATCGGATTACCATGGCGTATCTCGCTTGTTTGCAGCTCCGCCACTTACCACACTGATTACGAACTGTCTGCAAAATTATGTGCAGGGTTCTCCGGACCTAATCATAAATACGTTGGAATTTGCAAGAAATCTATTCCGGACGCTTTTGATTTATAATCAACTCTACTACGGCCGTTTCGACGGCAAAAATTTTGAAAGCTTGGAGGCGGTATTCAAACTCGAGGTAATGCAGCAGTCATATCTTCGCAGAGGAGATCCGTTGAACATGGTCACTTCTATGAAGTTTGCCTTTATCAGTAAGTTTGTTAATGAGCACCAATCGCTAAAAAGCCCAGCGCAAAAATATTTCAAAGAAATTGGACTTGGGAATCCATGGCTTTTCAATAAATTCTTTATGGAAGTGCTAACCACTGTCACTTGGAGTGCCAACCAAGGAAAGCATATTTTAGAGCTGGTGAGTATGCCAGTAGGACTGATTCGAGAATTTGAATTTAAACTGGACGACATAGATACAAAGGATAAATTGTCACTGCATATGGATGTCATACCAAAGCCCTTTTATTTAATCGCTGAGCAACAGGCAATCATTTTGGATTATAGTTTCTTTCAATATGCTATGGAGCATGGTTTTTTTTACTCTTTTTATCAACGCGTACTCACGGAAGATCCCCGATTTAAGAATTTTGGGATGTTTAAAAGTTACATTGGAATGCATTTTTTCGAAAAATACTTGGTCGGCGCTTATCTCAACGCGATTTTCCAGAATTACGGGCATCTAGTGATAGCTACCGAGAAATATCAAGATTTTATAGTCAAGGGTTCTGCGAGAGATATTTTTCTAATTGAAGTGAAGATGACCGATCTGAACCCACGAACACTTGAAAATCTGGACTACCAGGAATTTAAGACCTATCTGGACAATAACTTTTTGTCAAGCAAGGAAAAAGCTGGCAAGAATAAAGGAGCTGCTCAACTCGTTAGACAGATAGATTACCTCGCAGCTGAAGATTCTGAGCTTCGGGACATGTTGGCTGTTAAATCCGTGAAGCGTCTTAACATTTATCCCATAATCATTTGTTCCGACGTGAATGTAAATATTGGCGGTGTACAAGAATATGTAAATGCCGCCTTTGATGACATAATTGGCTCCAGACGCGAGAACTTTGAGAGTATTCAACCACTAATTATCCTACACGTTGATCTCTTGATTGAATATTTTGGATTATTAAAAAGAACGCCAGGAATGCTGTCTGAATGGATAAAAGGTTATGTTAAACAGAATAAGAACCTTATGAAGCAGTTCCAAAATGATGGAGGAATCGACAATTACCTAAAAACCAAGCGCTCTTTTGCTTCGTATTTAGCCGCAAAAGACCATGGTGATTTGTTGTCCATTACACTTAAAGAAATGGAAAGTTCGTTCAAGCTTAACGTAGAAGCCTATGGTGGAGAGTCGGAAAATTCCCGTCCGATATGAGTAGAACCACCGATTTTAAGCTAAAAACAAATAGTGATTATTTAGTGTAGTTAAATATAGGCTATCTAGAAACTCCAATATCAGAGAATGCTGCTCCCAAAGTTACTAGAGGGTAATACCCAAAAACGGCTAAGGTTCTGGATTAGTATACCTGTTTTTGACTTCCTTAACCGATACTTTTCTAAATGGAAAGTTTTTTTCCAATTCAGTTTCCAGAAGGTCATCATATTCCCATTCCTGTTCCATATATAACCAGTTCATATCTATGTGATCTTTAGGATCAAACACCTGCATTACGGTCAGACCGATGCATTTGGTAGCCTTTTGATCATATTTATGGGCCATCGTATAATTATTAATTGCTGTTCTCCATTTACTACTAAATGCTTGAGGGATTGGGATAAATACAAATCCACAATCTGTCCTCGGACAATAAATCCTGTAGGGGATTTTTACTTCATCGGATTTACAATCATCAAGAGCCTTTAGCAACCGCTTTTTGAACTCGCTCAACTCTGATCTCTTTAACTTAGCGATCTCCCTGATGATGGGATAGTATTCCGTAGCGGCACCGGCAAGTCTAATCGACTTGGTAAAATTGGTGATGATACCTGAAATGGTAAACTCTTCGACGCTATCGTGATTAAAATCGTTTACACGGTTGATGTACCGTGCATCGATGTGGTCTACCTCTAGTGTTTCAAAAAAATGACCCAGGACATACTGCTCCGGGAGATGGACAATGACCTGCTTTTGCGCTTTAAATAATTCTTCTCTAAAGTCGAAATACTCTTCCACTTCGGCAGGTGTCTGAAGGTATTGACATACCCAGGAATAGTCTTCGGCATGAAATAGATGGATCAGGCCAACCTGGCTGCTTTCATAAAATTTCAGATGGCGCTTTTCGTCAGGAAAATATGCTGCTGGGTTATACACGATTACTTTTCGTTTTTGCAAATGCTTTGCATTAGACAGGTTGAATTCATGCCCTTTGTTATTGGTCAATGGGATATGGCTATATTCGTCCAGGTAGCTAATGGTATTTTTGATTTGTTTGACGGCTTTGTTGATTACTTTATTCTGGAACCATTTGGCACCATCGGAATCGTCACCCGGGTTCCGGTCTTTAATCTGGAAAATGAAGAACAAATTGTCAAGCCAGACTACATGGTCTGCGAGTTCCAATTTTTGCTTTCCTGCTGTAAACTCATTTTGACTGTAAGTAAATTCGCTAAAAAAGACACTCCTATTTACCTGGTCTACCAAGAATTCGCTTTTGTTATTTTCCATAGTTTAAATTTAAAGGGTATGCCCCTTGAAAAGCAAAATTCTTTATACACACGTCCTGGATTCACATTGCTGACAAAGGGTTAATCAACGTTTTTGGTTGTCGTTCTCCAGAATCATTTTTATCTGGGAATTACGGCAGAAATAACGCAGGGTTTGAGCAGACCTGGCATTTCTTCCAGAAAATCCGCTTTCGTCGCCTGCCTCACAAGGCCCTCGAAGTAATTTTCAAAAGCGGCTTTATTTTCAGCTGACTCTGGGCTTGTGAATATTTTAATCTCATCTGATTCTATCAACTTTAGCAGTAATTCCCTGGTGTACTGATCCAGTGCCGATACAATTTCCCTAACCTTCTCAGGTACCAAATCTATGGCGTCTCCATGTACATTCCGGCTCCTGATATCGTAAGCCCGAAATATGAGTTCCTTAAATGCTTTTTTAGCCTTACCGTTTCCTCCGAGCAATGTGACCGCACGTTCCCTGATCCTTTTGGCAATTGAGCGGTCATCTGATGTAAAAAGACATTCGTAGAGCATCATAAAAAAGGTAATCTTCGTAATGGCGCTACCGTTTTTTCGCACCATGTTCAGAAAGAACAGTGCACGGTATAAACGCGGATGATTGTAAACAACTTTGTTGGTCGGACTTGCAATGATTCCGCCTTCCCCACTGAAAAGTTCATCAAAATGAGGTTGATGGTGGGCTTCTGCAACAACCTGAGGAATTTTCATTTTAAAGAACAGCATATTGTGCCATGCCAACTCTTCTTCACTGAAACTAGACCAGGAAAATTGATCTGTCGCAGTACTGGTAACAATGTCTTTGTAGGTGATGGAAACTTGCTGGTCTGCAATCAGCTCCAGGAAGTATTGGTTGCAAAAACAACAGTTGTCTTTAACGAACCATAAACCATCAATGTACTGGTAGAAAAAGTCTCCCAGCTTGCCGCTAATCGTTTTCATAGTGGTGTTCCGGTCTGAAGATCGTAGGTCGATCAGTTCTGAAGCTTCACCAAGGAAGTAAAAGATATAGTGGCTGGTAAGCAGCTCCCAATTCATGCTTCCTACCTGCTCTTTAAACTTACGGCTCAGCTGTATTTTTGAGTTTAACAGTTCGCCTTTGATGATTTTCAGGTTTTTAGTCAGGGAGATTTCCTCCATTTCCATACTAAAATTCCTTATCGGGGAGAGCATTCTAATTTTCATGGTTGTTCATGTTTTGCGTTGACCTGGTTAAAGCCTCGTCATCTTAGTATTCAGCCGTCTGGTTCCAATATCTTCACGCAATGCCCCAATCAGTTCTTCTGCTTTTTCCCTTATCCTCTGGTCAGCCGTTCTTAAAGTTGCCAAGTCTTCTGCCAATGTTGGCGAACCGGCTACCGGCTGGCCGATGTATTCTGAAAAATCTCGGAGAAAATTGACCATGCGGTCAGGTACCAGAAGGTAAGCCTCGATGATTAACTTATCGATCTGCATGCCCATTTCGTTAATTTCATCTGAACAGGCATTGAGTGCCTTGGAGGTTTCTATGTTTTCTGCTCCTTTATCCAGTAAATCAATGGCTTTGTCGTGAAGCCGGATCATTTCGCTTAATAGCTTTGTGAGTTCCCGGTACACTTTCAGCTTTTCCGTGTATAGGTGATTTTTAATATTCAAGGTTTTGTTGAGCCTGAAGTTTAAGTAATTCACAAAGGCAATTATCAAAGTTGCAGCGACAGCCAAGACTGGCACGTAGGATAAGTCGAATTTGTCCATGATAAGCATTTGAATAAGCTACCAATCTAAAAAAAAATAGCGTAAAATTCATTCGACATGTTTGCGATATACTGAAATTGACGAGAATATACGAGAGGAACTGTAAGATCGATATAATGCTTCGCTGGATCAGTATAAAATCCCTCAGTTAAATCTTTAGGTGTAAAGGATAAGCCTTTTAAAATAACCCGGCTAATATAAGTGGTATCGCGAATTTGGAGATATCTATTCTGAAGGATTTCTCGTATTCATTTTTGAATTATTATCCATAGGGAATCACATTTTTGAGGTTATTAAACTTATGCCAGTTAATTTTGAGATATTTACTTTTCAATAAAATTAAATGAGCGCAGAGATTACTAATACAGAAAATTATACTGCTGATTCGCCGATATTAGAACAGCGCGACGATCAGTTTCAGAGATATGGATTTTCCAAGCGTATTGCAGATACGATAAAAACGCGCAAAAATAAAGACAGCATAGTCTTTGGTTTGTTCGGGGCATGGGGCGAGGGTAAAACATCCATCCTCAATTTCATCGAAGAGGAACTCAAAACAGATGACGAAATTATCACTATCAAGCTTAATCCCTGGCGATACAGTGACGAAGACAGTTTGTTGAAGAACTATTTTGATAAAATAGCCCAGGCTTTAGGCAAGAAAATGGAGAAGTGGAACGACAAAATAGGTGGGTTTATAACAAAATATGGTTCATTAACGAGTTTTTTTGGTGTAGATATCAGTACAGTCGGGCAAGCATTTTCTGATGCGGATAATGAGAAGTATAAAGAAAGGATCAATGACTTTTTAAGTGAGTCTAATAGTAAAATCGTCGTTTTCGTGGATGATATTGACCGTTTAGATAAGCAAGAAATATATAGCCTGTTCAGATTGGTTAAGCTTACCGCAGATTTTTCGAATACCACTTACATCTTATCATTTGATGAATCAATGGTAGCTGCCGCAATTGGGGAGCGTTTTGGTGCCGGCGATAAAAAATCAGGTGCTAGTTTCTTAGAAAAGATTATACAAGTTCCGCTTACAATACCAAAAGCACAACCCGAGGCCTTAAAAAGGTTTTGCCTGAAATTGATTAATAATGCCATAGATTCTGTGGGAATTACTGTCGAGAAGAAAGAAGGTGAGCGATTCATTTACCAATTTACGACTTCTATTTTACCGAAACTGACTACACCCCGCTTGGCAGTAAGATATGGAAATACACTTTCTTTTTCACTGACTTTGTTAAACGGTGAAGTTAACATCGTGGATCTTATGCTCATTGAGGCAGTTAAGATATTCTATCCAGAGCATTATGCCTTTATTAAACATCACCCGGAATACTTTGTGGGCTCCCCAAAAGATTTTTTTCTGGGTTCAGATCGTAATTCAGAGACTGTAAACAGCCATTTTGATGAGATTGCAAATGGAAGCTCCGGACGAGAAAAAAACCAAATTAAATATTTGATAAACAACCTATTTCCGAATAAATCCGGATCGGCCGATCCATTTAATTTTACGGACGAGAACGAGAATGATTTTTTTGTTCAAAAGAGAATAGTTTCCCCTAAGTACTTTGACAGATATTTTTCCTATGCGGTAATTGAAGGCGATATTTCAGATATTGAGTTTGACAGACTAATTAAGGAAGCTGAGACGAGTAACGTTCGGGATTTAGCGACAGGGATAAAAAATATTATAGCTACCTCCGATGCTGGTAGTTTTGTCCAGAAACTGCGGAGTAGGGAAACAGACTATACCTGGGAACAAGGAAAGATACTGTTAAAAGCGTTATGCGATAACAGTGACCTTTTACCAAACTCAGGGGGCATGTTAGGATTTGGTGCGGAGACACCATTCGGTCAGGCAAGCATTTTTGCCTACCAGGTTCTTAGACAACACGAAAAGGAACATATCTTCGAATTTGCTAAAGAACTAATGACCTACCCTAAGGACTTCCAGTTTGCTTATACCATTAATAACTGGTTAAGAACCGGAGATCGCCCTGAGGAAAAATTATTTAAAACAGAAGAGTACGATGAATTAGCCAAACTGCTTGTACAACGGGCCATTGCCGATGCCGGAGATGATAGTGTTTTTGAAAAATACCCTAATCAAATTCTGTATATCCTTTATAGTTGGGAGCTGTCGGATGAAACTGGATTTAAAAAATATACAGAAGACTATTTAAACAAGGGCAAAGATCACGTGCTTAAACTTCTTAAAGCATTTGTTCCTGTCGGTAGAAGCAATGCAAGGGCTGGGGAATTTAAAACAGATATTACAAAAAATCAATATGAGTATATTGTCGATCACTTTGACAAGGATAATCTTTATGCTCGCATTTTAGAGAATTTTAGCCTGGAAACCATCAATGTAGAAAAGCCTTACTGGATTGATTTTGGCGAAAAAGAATATTCCGACTTAAATATGGTCAGGCAATTTGTTCAATGGTACGACAAAGGAAAAGAAACGATAATTCCTGAATAAGAGATAAGGTGGCAATCAAATATACCTTACACAGGCTTAAATTCAATTAGGTCGCCCTTATTGGAAAAGCGATAATCGAAATGACCGAGTCGCAAAACTACATCACCTGTTCCATTGCCACTAATGACATGATAACGACCATAATTAATCTCCTGAAATGCCAATCGGGTGATTGGGAGCCCATAATGACAAACGCGGATCATATGGAGGTTGACTAAACCTCCCTCATAGGTATGCAAGGGAATAAATTCATTACCAAAAGCATTAGGTATTGCCGACCAAGCCTCGGATTGAATATTGATTTCCTTTTGCGCGCCAAAATCGTCTTCTACCCGGTATTTATAAGCGGCACGGGCCAAAATATCATAAACTGTTTTGTTAACTTGCTTTAATTGTTTAGCACCCGTGCTAAAGCCATCGTCGTATAAAAAATCACTCAGCAATCCATTAGTAAAATAAAGGTAGGTTTTGATCCGGGATGCATAAAACATTCCGTTCCTTGACACACTAGTCAGTTTCAGAACGCTAGCTAGATAATCTACTGTTAATGATTCGTTTTCAATACCAGTCTCCAGGAGGGTCTTGATTTCACCACTCGTATAATATTTGGTTACGGAAAATCCTGTTAATGCTTTTTTTAAATCGCGGTCCGCGATGAAAGTGATTTTTTTATCTGTGCGAATAAAGACAATGTTCCGGGTAAAAATCTCTAATGCAATGTTTGTTATCTTATCACTCTGGCTGCTATATAAAATCATGACCTGATCCTTATGATAACCTAGAAACGTTATACAATCGTTAAAGGACAAGCCAGACATTTCAGGTGGTGCCTGCCGAAAGCCATTGCCATCAGGAATAAAAATATCGGTCGCAGGTTTATTAAAATAAGACATATTAAGCAGAGATCTTTTTTGGAATGTTCGTCACTTTGTTGTTAATGAATTCGTGAATGCGCTTCATTTCAGCATTGCTGAAGCTAACACCAAAGAGTCTTTCAAAATGCTTCAACTGTTGGTTGATGTTGGCACTGTTTTGAAAGAGTTCCCATATATTAGTCAAACCTTTAAACCGATTGATCACTTTACGGTCTTTAAACCAATCCATAGAGTGAGTTAATATCTTGCCAGCTATCTTGGCAAAATTTATTTCTTTAAGCCCTTCCTTCAAATCTTGAGATTTTAAAAAAGCATTTGCACTTTTATCAAGATCCGCATTCTGAAAAATATCTAAGTGATTATGAATTAAACGATGACTGGGATCAACATATTTTTTAACAAAAGTAGTCCAAAAAGAATTGAATGATTTTCGGGCTTCCAGCTGTTCCCGGATAGTAGGTGATTCTTGAATTTGCTGTTCCAACAATACAAAATGCTCCCTTAATTCTTGAAAGTCAGCACGTAATTGAGCCAATTTAGTTGGTATTTGGTCGATATTATCCAGCTGTGCAAGCAGTATCGTAGTAAATGGCGGTATGGGTAGATAATGATAGCCCAAACTTTCTAATAAGTCTTCAAGCTGAACTTGGTGTAATTTTGATAATTTTTCAAGCGCTTCGATCGAGTATGGAATTTTTGCAATTTCGTTGACATGCTGGCCATATAGTCCGATAGGAAGAGTAGTCTGAATTGTAGATGTATTCGATACACTGATCAAATTGCTTATCAAATCGTGAGAACTAGTCTGAATTTCAGAAACAATAAATTCATCCTTGTCATTAAATTCTCTTGTTACCAATGGAAGTTTGTTTGCAGGTTTAGTTACATCACTTTGTATGAAATAATCTGTTTTTAACTTTCGACCATATTCAGTAATGAACTCTTGTTCAGCCTCCTTTTTACTTTTTCCTTCGCGGTTAACTTTATAGATCACTCGACCAGGTGTTTCCAATACACCGCTTACGAATTTTAAGCCCGTCTCGCGCACAAGCATATTGAGTATCGGGCGCCCTGTTGGAAAAATTGCAGGTGCCGTCAAACTTAAATGATTCAGTTCATCCAATGATGTGTAAAATTCTGAACAGCCAATAAAAGATTCTACAAAGGTGTTCAGAGAAAAGATAAATTCCGGTGTGGGCTTGCCATAACCGCCCAGGCAATAATCCAGTTCATCCAACAGACTTAGACTGATGTAGGCGCTATTGTAATTAACAGTATCTTGGATAAGGTCTCCCATTTTTAATAAGTTTTGGCATAAATCTACTATCAAATAATACACCGGGTTAACTTCTTTATTTTTTCAAATTTCTTCTTATTCGTGAACGATCTGGTTAAAGCGCTGGTTAAGCTTTTTCATCAACTCGAACAGCAACACTTCATCTGGTGCATCACCATAGATCATGTTTTCTAGCATTACCCTATAATCCGATTGGTACCCTGCCAAAATGTGGTCAGGCGGGTAAAAATTAATATGCGGTGTACGGAGCAACTCATAATCAACACCCGATAACTTGCTGTAATAACTGCGGTGTTTTATGATAGCGGCATAAAGATCTTTGTCACCCAGCGCTTTCGCTCCAATTTCCGTGTCCATCATCTGCGCAAGATCATGGAAATGCCTTGACATCCTTTCTGTCTTGATTGCTATCCCTTCTCCTCTATGAAACTGTTCATGCAACAAAAAGGCTTTCTCAAGGAAGGTCTTATGAGGTTCTACCGCAAGCACGGAAAAAGGAGTTTCTGGATAAGCCGTGCTCGGGAAGTGTTCACTTAAAAGGGATTGTATGGGCATGGCGCTATATGGCTCAAGTTTAGAGCGAACACTGACCTCAATCTTTACCGTATCAGGAAGATATGGATTGGGTTCATACAATGAAATATATTTTACATACAGCTCCTGTGGATCTTTATCTGGCATAGTTGCTAAAACAGTTCCTTCGGTTACCGTAACAGTACCTTCTGGAAGCCCAAGGGCAGCGAACTGTTCAATCAGGGCCTGCTTTAACTGATTGCTCGTAAACTCACATCCAGCCTTTTTCAGCCGATGCAAATAGCTTCTCCCAGGTGTTTCCTCGTATGACATGCCGAACAGATTTGGTGCCATTGCGATATCAATGTCTTCGGAAAAGCGCCTGATCAACTTCCAGCATTTGCTCAATGAGGTACCACCCTTAAAAATGAGGGAATCGGCATACTGCGTTTGGAAGAGCGCCTTGAGTGTCAGTGTTACCCACCAGTCCTTTTCGAGGGCAGTTGGGATGGCGCCACTTTGTATCTGTGCCTGGGCCAGGGTTGTTCTGCGCTGGTCATCGCTTAATTTAAGCCATTCTATCATTTAACCGAATTTAGTTTTATTAAAAAATCATGAACCGCAGCCGACGCGAGTTTCAAATCATGCTTCAACATTAGGGGATTTTCATTTAGCAATAGGTCTCCCAGCTTTTTGGCAGTAGTTTCATCAATCTGATCCACGCCTAACTCCTCCAGCGCGAGGATGACCAATCCGCTGAGTTCTCCCTTGAAGGCCATTTTTTTTGGCGTAGTTGGTTTAAACCTGATTGTATTCCTACCGATCTTGATGAGCCTTCCATTACCATCTGTTAAATAAACAAGTTTTGTTGGCACCTGCACACTTAATCCCAGTTTGTGAAGGGCAAATGCGCCGGCAGGTTTTATTTTCACCTTTTCCTTTTTTGCCAGTGCCGACGCAATATCCTCAATTGAAGGCAATACTTCTCCAAACAGGGGATCTTTTTTCGGCAGTACATATAGCCCATGTCCCAATCGCCTGATAGTTCCTTCGGCAGCAAGCCTAGATAAAGCCTTCTTAATGGCATTTTCCGATCCCTTGCCCCTGAAATCAGAAGGCACGATCAATTCTCCACGTTTATAACGTTTAATATTATCCTCAATGGCTGCGTGCGTTGTGATCATATTATTGCCTTTCTAAAACAAAGATAAACAAAATTATTTATGTCACCTTTTTTAAAATTAAAGTGACATTATTGTTGGCTATTTTGTCACCTTTTTAAAAATAAAGGTGACATTTACACATAATTATATACACCATAAAAATTTATATATCAATGATTTATAACATAATTTTCATACATTTTCATATAATCAATTACTTATATCATTGGGTTTAAAATAAAGCGTTCAATACAAAAATAACTTGGGTTGATAAAAGGTCGATTATGTGCCATTTGGAAATGTAAAATATTACCTGTAACTTAGTCGGACTTAAAAATATATATATTTTTAAGTCCGACTAATGAAAAACTACATTTAGTCTTCTCCAGTTCACCAATTCTTCATAAGGATTTTAAGAGAAAAGAAAGTATTATTTTGAATGCACAATATATCACCCATCCCTGCGTTCGTTATATATAACGAACGCAGGGATGGGTGATACCTACACTTTTAGGATTAAATCAAAATGGCAAACCGGTCAAGAATCTCCATCTCGCTCCCATATATAACAGCGAAGTTAATAAAACATCAGCCCCATTTATATGCTGAAGGGGATTTAAGTCAGCTGTTTTTGAAAGGAAAGAAGAAATGGAACCTTCCGGCAGCGATGAATTCCCGCAAATTCGTAGAGGCGCTGGAACATGAGGGGATCGTCAATTCTTGCTGCCTTGATTTTGGAACGGAATCGCATGAGGCCTATTATTTAACAAGCAGCCCAGCCTACTATGTAGTTTCACAATTGATACGAAGTTCATATGTTTCGCATGCTACGGCCCTGGCATTCTGGAAAATGACAGATGCTGTTCAGGATCAAATCTACATCAACAGGGAGCAGTCTCAAACGCTATCCAAATCAGGTAAGGGAATTTTGGTGCAATCAGGCATCGACGGGGCTTTTAAAAGTGTGCAGAGACAAACCGCATCGGTCGGCGATTTTGATGGTAAGCAGGTAATCCTTGTAAAGGGAAAGTCCACCAATCAATTGGGCGTTATGGAAGCCGATTTGAAGGGAAAGGAACAAATCAGAATTACCGACCTTGAAAGAACATTGATCGATTGTGTTGTACGACCTGCTTATGCTACCAGTCCCGAAGAGATGGCTGCTATATTTAAAAAAGCGAAAAGCCTGATATCAGTAGCTACACTTGCAGACTACCTGAACGAACTGGATTATACCTATCCCTATCATCAGTCGATTGGCTTTTATCTTGAAAAGGCGGGAAATTATTCAGATTCCGAAATAGACCTCTTCAGAACTATGCCAATCGAATTTGACTTTTATCTAGACTATGGAATGTCCTCACCAGTCTATTCAAAAAGATGGAAGCTATATACTCCAGCCTCTTTACAATGAGCAGATTTTAAATATGTATTATATTCAGAGCAATGTTACGAAACTTAGTTCCCAATGTAAAAAAAGAGATATTCACAGTAAACTTATCCTTATATTTCTTGCGCTATTTCCCTCGGAAAAAGAATCTGGTTGGCCGCATCACCGTAATTCTGGTCTTTTTTTAGCACCGCAAAATAACGAGGTCCACATGCTCAACCCTTAATTTTCATAGTATCTCTTATCTTTTCCACTAAAGTCGAACCTATACCAGCACCACCTTACAAACTTAACGAGTAGAAGATTATGAGTCTGCTAGTCTAAATATACGAAAAAATGCACATTTTATACACTTAAAGACCGATTTTACGGATTTTTTAAAAATCTGAAAATATTACCCTGTTACATATCTGTTACAGTTTTAACAATATTCTTCTTCATATTTTGGCTCTACACTTCTAATTAACTCAGCATCTGCATCCCTATATAATTGAACAACGTTTAATTGTACTTCATCCACTATCTTCCAATCTCTCTCGATATAGATGTCTACCATACGGCTTGTCATATCAACATGGTTCATTGCCAACAAAACATCGTCCTTGCTCATTCTACATGAATTCCTAGCGAGATTTGCAAAGGTATAACGTGCCCAATAAAAAGTTACGCCATTCAGCCCGGTCATTTTACAGATTTCTCTCATTCCCTTGCTCAGAGCAGAATCGAGCGTCCTATAGGTACTATAACGTTTTTGAAGTTTGCCGATATATTTTTTCAACAAAGGTTCGGCTTCCTCTATTATTTTTATGCTGATGAAAGCATCATCCCTTCTTTTTCTTTTGGTTTTTGTTCTATTATAATCTATACGGCCATCTCTAATATTATCTTTCGTACAATTGTAAAGATCCACCGCATTCATTCCACAGGTAAGAAAGGAAAGTATATAAAGCTCCTTTGCAAGCTCTGCCCGGCTTCCAGGTTCTGTTATGCAATTTCTAATTCGCAGCATCTCTACAATCGAATTATTCTTTTTCTTTGCTAAAGGAGCCGGTCCAAGTTTATATTTTTTAAATGGATAGTGTTTGATTCGGTTGAACTCTAAATCTTCATTATTATAAAAATCTCTGGCTTCATTGAACAATGTCCGTAAATCCCTCATATGATTCTGAAGACCAATTTCACTCATAGGTGGTCTAATGATTACAACCGTTTTCCCTAATTGATTTATCCTCGCCATTTTCCTTTCTGATTTCAAATAACGTTCGTAAATAAATAGCATGGCCGAGTTAATCTCTGTGACAGAAACAGTTTCCCGCCCGAAGTAGTCTACCAAGCTATTTCTAATTCTACTATGGTTATGTGCGGTGCCCTCACGTCCTTCCAATTTCGTTCTTTGAATATGGTCGTCGCAAAACGCAATAAAATTGATATCTGCATCTTTATCTCTAAGATAATCTCGCAATGCTTCAGAACTAAACGAATTAAGCTTGCTGCCTAATTCACTAACTGTTCTCCGGTAATCTATTAGCTGTCTTTCAACAATATCAGCGATAAACTTATCCTTTATCTTTAATTTTGATGTTAGCTGTTTACCAACCAGGTAGTGGTTAGTGTTAATGTACCTTCTCTGAGCTTTGTGGAAGATACAGACTTTTACATTGTAAGTTCCATCAGCTTTTTTGTGATGCTTGTAAATCCTTGCACTTATTGTTGCCATAATTTTATTATGCACACATCGGGTTGACTACAATGATTGGTTACACATATGAATGGTGTGCTTACTTCACATGGAATAATTAATCCAATCATTTTTATCTATCATTTTTCGTTAATCTTATTTTCCTCAATTAGAAGTTTGATTACCTTTTCCTGTAGTTCATCAATGATGCTCCAATCTTTGTCTACATAGATGTCGGTAATTCTTCTTTCTTGATCTACGTGGTTTAATGCAAGGGCCACGTCATCCTTGCTCATCCTACACTTGTTACGCGCTAAATTGCCAACGGTATGACGAGCCCAATAATAAGTGATTCCCTTGATATTTAATTGCTTACACAACTCTCTCATTCCTGCACTTAAAGCCTTGTTCAAACTCCCAATATTGCTATATCGTTGACAAAGAGATCCTAGGTATTTATTTATAAGAGGTTTAGCCTGGGCTACAATCTTTATACTAATGAAAGCGTTGTCCTTCCTTTTATTTTTGGTTTTTGAACGGTTGTATTCCAATCTTCCTCCAACAATATTGGACTTGTCTGCTTTAAAAATATCTACAGCATTAATACCGCACATATAAAAAGACAGCATAAATAAATCTCTGGCCAATTCCGCTCTACTATCTGGTATAGGACTACTATCTTGGATCAGCTTTAATGTATCTATATCTGTATTACGTTTACAGGTAAGTGGCGCTTCAACGATTTTATACTCATCAAAAGGATAATGCTCAATCCTTAATAATCCCAAACTTTTTCTATTGTATTTTTTGCGAGCATAATTAAAAAGCCCCCTTAAATCCCGCATATAATTATGCACACTAGCATCTTTTAAGGGATGCTGAAAAGTTGAAATTGGCTTACGGAACTGGTTCAATCTGGTTATTACTCTTTTTGACCTGAGGTAATGCTCCCAATCACCAAGCATATCGTAGTTGATTTCCTCGATGAATATCTTTTCCTTACCAAAAAAATCCACCAGGCTGTTTTTTACTGTTCGGTAATTAGCAGCACTCTTACCTCTGCCATTTTCTTCCAGATAAGCTATAAACTCAGTGCAGAAAACTATAAAATCAATTCTTTCATCAGTCTTGGTCAGATACTTTTTGAGTTCATCAGCACTAAAGAGATGAAGCTTTGGGCCAAGGTTGCTAATGGCCAATCTATAGCTATCCAATTCGGAATTGACCAGTGTTTTAACAAACTGATCTTTGATTAAGAACTCCCGCTTGTTTTCGGGATGTCTTTTTAACTGTTTGTCGCAGAGAAAGTGTGTCGTTTCAATGAACCTCTGCTGGTTTTTGTGGTAAATTCTGATCTTTACATTGCACGTACCATCATTTTTGTAATGGTGAACGTAGATTTTTGCATCAACTGTTGCCATTTTAACTTGAAAAAAATTGCGTTTACGGATACCGGAAGTCCTAAATCGCGGGATTTTCTTTGTTAAATATTTGTAAAAGTCATACGTTAAATTCGACAGTTTTTCCTGTAAAACTTAACATGATTTGGCTATTGAAAAGACAAAATGGAGGTAGGAAACTTCCTATTATGGAAATAAAAAACCCCATCCTATTAGCTAGAAATGGGGTTTTTATGCGATTTTCAGGCTTGAAAATCTTTGCTCCCTCTGCTGGGCTCGAACCAGCGACCCTCTGATTAACAGTCAGATGCTCTAACCAGCTGAGCTAAGAAGGAGTGCTGGTTATCTTAAATAAGCTTGCGCTCAGTTAAAATGGTAAAGCGTTATTAAAGTAAATAACAAAAGGCAATGCCCTCTATATAACAGAAAAAGTCTTTCAGCTTACACTGAAAGACTTTAAATCTGCTCCCTCTGCTGGGCTCGAACCAGCGACCCTCTGATTAACAGTCAGATGCTCTAACCAGCTGAGCTAAGAAGGAGTACTCTGGTTATCCCAAAAACCGCTTTAAAACTTTAATTAAGAACATAAAGTCTCGTTCGTTTTGGGAATGCAATATTAGGGCTTTTAAATTATTTATGCAATATTTGTAGACAAAAATATTGAAAATAATTTAAAATAAAACATATGAGCCTGATAATCATAGGGACTGTAGCATTCGATGCTATTGAAACTCCCTTCGGAAAGACTGATAAAATCGTTGGTGGCGCTGCTACCTATGCCAGCTTAGCTGCTTCTTACTTCTACAACAAGGTAAAAATAGTAGGTGTGGTTGGTGATGATTTTCATCAGGATGACATCGATACCTTCACAAAACATGGTATTGATACAGAAGGCTTA
>Ga0247816_10000113_pt1 | contig 45691 bp, 40 predicted proteins | sample UWRJL209509C1_FD_179930 | JGI IMG/M metagenome (GOLD analysis project Ga0247816, IMG submission 179930) | Plant litter microbial communities from Arlington Agricultural Research Station in Wisconsin, United States - UWRJ-L209-509C-1 | ecosystem: Environmental > Terrestrial > Plant litter >...
TTATTTCCTCGAGGCTGAAAGCATTGAGGCAGGAAACAGCTTCGAGCCCGCCTTTCCTCGCCATGTATACGCCGTAATGCATATCCCTGAACCCTTCCATACGGTGGGCATCGGGGTTGACAGATAGTAATACACCTTTTTCCAGCGCATAACGATGGTACCTCCAGTCAAGGTCGAGTCGTAACGGGTTGGCATTAATTTCTATTACTACCTTATTTGCCGCACAGGCATCAATTACTTTGTGAAAATCGATAGGATAACCCTTTCTGCTCAGAAGTAATCTTCCTGTCGGATGGCCCAATATTGTAGTGTAAGGATTTTCTATAGCTTTGATGAGCCGCACAGTGGCTTTTGCTTCGTCCATCCGCAGATTACTGTGTACAGAGGCCACTACAAAATCAAATGTTTTGAGGATATCGTCACTGTAGTCCAGGGATCCGTCGTTCAGAATATCACTTTCAATACCCTTGAATATTTTAAAAGGAGCAAGCTTCAGGTTGAGGGCATCAATTTCCTGGTGCTGCGCATATACGCGTTGTTCGTTTAATCCGCTGGCATAAAATGCAGATTTTGAATGGTCGCATATACCGAGGTATTCCAGGTTAAGCACATCTTTGCAATGAACAGCCATTTGTTCAAGTGTATGCACACCGTCGCTCCAGGTAGAGTGGTTATGTAAACTGCCTTTCAGGTCTGCATAGCTGATCAGACTGGGCAATGTATTGCTACGGGCAAGTTCTATTTCATTCAGGCCTTCGCGGAGCTCCGGTTCTACAAACTGTAATCCTGCTTTAGAATAGATTTCGGTTTCCGTTGTAAAAGGTCCTTCGCCGGCAAGTTTGAGCACCTCCTCTACGTGCGTTTTATTACCCGTAAGGATGAATAGCTGCAAAGGAAACTCGGATTTTGAATAGATATGCAGATGGATTTTAAGTCCGAATGGGCTCATTGCTGTGAACAACTGCTCTGTCTGTTGTTCAAATACCATCGGACCAAGTAAGGGAAGTTGTGTTTTTATTGATTCAGGATTTTCAACGCCGATAACAAACTCCAGTTCTTCAATAATTTCGCAGTAACGGCGGTAAGCGCCGGCCACTGCAATAAGGGGAGTGTTTTCAATTTGTGTTAGACCTATAAGGAATTCTGAGGAAATACTGTTTACCAGGTTTTCTGCATGGGCATACAGAAATTTTCCCTGCGCGGCCATTTTAAATTCAATAACCTTTTTAATTTCATCCTGGGTTTTGAGTCCGAAACCTTTGGCCTCGATCAACCTGTTTTCATTGCAGGCGTAATACAATTCGCCTACGTTTTCTATTCCCAGATCTTTCCAGATTACCAGGATCTTCTTTGGGCCAATGCCCTTAATACCCAGCATTTCTACGATGCCCTCAGGTGTATTAGCAAGAATATTGTCTAAATCTGCCGTTGTACCTGTTTGCAGCAAATCCCAGATTTTAGCAGCAGTGCTTTTTCCCAGTCCGTCGATCTGCCCGATCTCTTCCAGTGTTTTGGTATTGATTGCAAAAGGCAGCTTATCCACTTTCAAAGCGGCATTCGCAACAGTTTTGATTTTAAAGGAGTTTTCATTGTGCAACTCCATTAGTTGTGAAAGGAGCCGTAAACTACGTGCTATGGTCTTGTTTTCCATTGGGCGCTAAAATAAATAAAAAGATGCGTTTTTCGCGAAGAATGTATTTATGGCATAGTTTTTTGAACTGCTGATGTCAACAGAGCACTATACAATTATGAAGATAATCACAATTTTAGGGGTAGCAATAATCGGTCTTGCGGTGGCATGCAGCTCGTCAACCGAACAATCCTCGACGAATAAGGATACTGGCGAATTGAAGGATGGCACCATTGTAGAGAGTGCCGAAACAGCCGAACCAGATTCTTCAAAGCTGATTGTACCCGGAAAACAGGCTGGCAGGATTTACCTCGGGCAGGATATGCAAGAGGTATTTAAAATTCTTGGAAATGCCAGTGATGGCGACGCTGCCATGGGAAGCGCAATTGGTATATGGTATGCAAAAGGAGATGCGGCCGCTAAAAAAGATCCGGTAGTTATTTTCTCCTCCTATAGGGATAGCAATATGGTAATTAAAAGCGTGAAGCAGGTTTCTGTAGCAGCACCTGGGTTCAGGACTACAGACGGTATCCATACCGGTGCAAAATTAAAGGAAATATTAGCGGCTTATCCTCAAGTGAAGCGGTCAGAAATATACGTTAATCAGCAGGACAGCCTGAAAGTTTATGATAGTATAAAAGAGGGAATTGCATTTGATATTAGAAATGATAGTTGTACCGCAATTACTATTCATTCACCTGGCAGACCGGCAAACGCCGTATATCTTTCCGTTCATCCGGGCTGGAAAAAACTACAGTAAATATTAAAGTATAAGCTGGAGAGCCACGCTCCCCAGTTTATACTTTAATATTTAAAAATACTATTACTTTACAGAAATATCAAATGGCATGCGCGCCTGAATGCCCGCATTTACCAGCGCTTTTTTCATTTGCTGGTATAAGAAGAAATTTTCGCCAAATTCTTGTTTTGCATAATACATTTTCACATTGTCTGATGCATCCGCCAACAGGGATTTTAGCGGGCTGATTGGTTCAGGGTATTCCACAATTCTGTATTCTTTTAATTTCGCTTTTTTGCCAGCCGCAACAATAGCATCGTTGAAATTTCCAATCCTGTCGGCAAGCCCAATTTTTACTGCGTCAGTACCAACCCAGACATGTCCGCCACCAATGGAATCAATATATGCTTTAGACTTTTTGCGGCCATCCGCAACACGCGTAATAAAACTATCATAAACATGATTTACATCCGTTTGTATAATAAGACGCTCTCCTGGTGTTAACGGACGGTTTACACTCATAATATCCGCATACTGACCAGTTTTTACACCATCAAAGGTAATACCCAGTTTATTGTTGAACAGGTTTTGGAAGTTTGGTATGATCCCGAAAACCCCGATTGAACCTGTAATTGTGTTCGGTTGAACAAAAATTGAATCCGCAGCACAGCCGATATAATATCCGCCTGATGCAGCCACGTCACCAAAAGAAGCCATTACAGGTTTTACTTTTTTGCTGAGCACAATCTCTCTCCAGATTACATCAGATGCAAGGGCGCTTCCGCCTCCCGAATTTACACGCAGGACAATCGCTTTTACATTGTCATCCTGTCTTGCTTTCCTTATTGCGCGGGATATGCGCTCAGAGCCTATAGATTCGTCGGTACCTTCACCGCCGGTAATATCGCCGTTGGCATAAATTACAGCGATTTTATTGCTGCTGCTACTTGTTTCTGATTTTTGATTTTTAGCATAATCATTAATTGTAATTGTAGACAGGGTTTCTTTCTTTTCAGTACCACTTAATTTTTTAAGTTCGTCCAGCACCTCATCTTTATATTTCAGGCCATCTACCATTTTATATTGAATGGCATCCTTTGGTTGTTGAATCCGGTAGGTATCAGCATAAACATACAGACTGTCTTTTGAAATATTTCTGGATTTAGAGATTCCTTCAAGAAAAGTATTGTACAGTCCACCAACGTAAGCCGTTACCTGCTTACGGTTGTAGTCGCTCATTTTATCATTGATAAAAGGTTCAACGGCACTTTTATAATTTCCAACACGAATGATCTGTGCCTCCACACCAATTTTCTCCATAGCACCTTTAAAAAAGGTGAGTTGTGAACTGTAACCTTTAAATTCAAGCGCCCCTTGCGGATTCAGATAAACTTTATCTGCTACTGAGGCAAGGTAATATGCGTCCTGTGTATACACTTCGCTATAAGCGATAATCTTCTTTTTGCTTGTTTTAAAGTCAATAAGGGCATCCCGCACTTCTTTCAAAGTTGCTTTTCCCGCACCAGGAGAAGTAACGTTGAGGTAGATGCATTTGATGTTTTCATCAGTTTTTGCCCTTTTCAATGCCTTAATCAGGTCATTAAAACCGATACTTTTAGATCCTCCCGAACCAAGAATGGGAAGGTTGTCCAATGATTTATTAGGGCTGCGTTCTTTAATATTTTGGTCCATGTTAAGGTACAAAACGCTATTGTCCGCCACGTCCACGCCTTTTTCGTCATCCATTGAAGACACTATTGCCGCTATAAAAACAACAAAAACCAGGAAAATAAGAAATGTAGAAATGACTATCCCTACAACGGTTGCAAAAACATATTTGAAAAATTCTCTCATGTGGATGATTAGTATTTAGATTTGTAAAGATATTAAATGAATTAAGCTTTATATGCACTTGGAGCCCAAAACAGTCTATTTGTTACTCGGAAGTAATTTAGGGGACAGACGAGACGTACTGAACCGCGCTATTGAAAGGATTGGAATGGAAATAGGTGAAGTAGCCGCCAGATCTGCCTTTTATGAAACAGCGGCATGGGGAAACGAAGACCAGCCTTCCTTTTTGAATATTGCTGTACAGATAGAAACTGGTTATAATGCGCATTATGTGCTGGAACGGGCATTACAGATTGAAGAAGAACTGGGCAGGGTAAGGAAAGATCAGTGGGGTGCCAGGGTAATCGATATTGATATTATTTTATTTGGTAATGAGGTGATTGATGATGGAACCAGGCTTCAGGTTCCACATCCGAGGATGCAGGACAGGAGGTTTGTACTGGTACCTCTGGCCGAAATAGCAGGTGGTGTGTACCATCCTGTATTACAGCAAAATATTATGTCAATATTATCTTCGCTAAAGGATGATTTAGCAGTATCAAAAATCGCATAAATTTATTAGTTTTGTTTCAAATGATCGACTCAGAAAAAAACAACAGCCCCCTTGATCTCTCTTATTTGCGGGATATGTCCGGTGATAGCGCAGAATTTATGATCGAAATGATCGATATGTTCAAAATCCAAACCCCTTTGTATATTGCAGATTTGGAGCAATCCATTCTTTTGGAAGATTGGGAAAAAGCCGCAGGATTTGCACACAAAATAAAGCCGACGCTTTCGTATGTTGGAAGAGAAGATGCCCGTGGACATCTTCAGTATATTGAGAACAATGCGCGTCAGTTGAAAGATCTTTCCGATATGCCACAAGCATTCCAGGAGTTTACTGAATTTGTAAAGATCCTGTACAGGCAATTGGATGAAGCAAAAGCTGAACTCGAAAAACGTCTTTAACGCTGCTGAACTGAGCTTCGGAAATCCTGTATATTAGTTTAGCTGTTTATTCTTTCGGAATACTTCTGAAATGTAAAACAGACATACTGATATACAGGATAAGCACAAAAGGTATCGCGGCGAATTGCAAAAAAGCAATCAGTATGGCCGAAAGGATTAAGAATATAAACTTAATTTTATTTTGCGACCACTCCAGCGAACCAAATTTTAGTGAAAAAATCCTGATCTCGCTGGTTAGCAGGAAACACATAATTGCCGTAATTGAAATCAGCAACAGCGTGGAATTCCCTATCCCTGGATGATCGCGCTGAATAAATGGAAGTGACACAATGAATAAAGTATTCATCGGCGTGTTGAGGCCGATGAAGTCTTCAGTTTGTCTTTCATCAATGTTAAATTTAGCCAGTCTCAGTGCAGAGAACATAGTGATAAGGAAACCAAGGTAGGGAAGATAAGGCGATGAGAAGTCACTTAGCGCAAGCATCTTGAACATCACCACTCCGGGTAAAAACCCAAAACTCACCATATCCGCCAGAGAATCCAGTTCTTTGCCGATGGAGGATTTAACTCCCAGCCATCTTGCTACAAAGCCATCAAAAAAGTCGAATATTCCAGATATCAGTACGGCATATGCTGCAACATCAAAGTTATCTTTAAATGCAAAAACCACACCAATGCATCCTGAAAGGAGGTTGGCGCAAGTTAATGCATTAGGAATGTGTTTCTTCATTTGGGCTTAGCTGTTCATAGAGATTAAGAACTCTTCATTAGTTTTTGTGTTCCTTATCTGTGCCTGAACAAATTCCATTGCTTCCTGTGCATTCATATCTGCAAGGTGGTTACGCAGGATCCATACTCTTTGTAAAGTATCTCTGTCATGCAGCAAATCGTCACGACGAGTACTTGATGCGGTGATGTCAATTGCAGGGAAGATACGTTTGTTAGACAATTTACGATCCAGTTGCAGCTCCATGTTACCCGTACCTTTGAATTCTTCAAAGATCACTTCGTCCATTTTAGATCCTGTATCTGTTAGTGCCGTAGCCAGGATGGTTAATGAACCACCTTTTTCAATATTACGTGCCGCACCAAAGAAACGTTTTGGTTTATGCAAAGCATTTGCGTCAACACCACCAGAAAGGATTTTTCCGGATGCCGGGGCAGTTGTATTGTATGCACGGGCAAGACGTGTGATTGAATCAAGCAGGATTACTACATCGTGACCACATTCTACCAGGCGTTTTGCTTTTTCAAGCACAATATTTGCAATTTTTACATGGCGTTCAGCAGGTTCATCAAACGTTGATGCAATAACCTCGGCGCGTACGCTTCTTGCCATATCGGTAACCTCCTCAGGACGTTCGTCAATCAGCAGGATAATCAGGTAAACCTCAGGGTGGTTTTTCGCAATCGCATTGGCAACTTCTTTCAGCAGGTTTGTTTTACCGGTTTTAGGCTGCGCAACGATTAACCCACGCTGACCTTTACCAATTGGCGTAAACAAGTCGATTATACGTGTAGAATAGTTATTTGTTTCAGTAAACAGGTTTAATCTTTCTGTAGGAAACAATGGTGTAAGGTAATCGAATGGTACCCTGTCCCTGATATCTGCAGGAAGACGGCCATTGATTGATTCTACTCTTACCAGAGGGAAGTATTTTTCGCCTTCTTTTGGCGGGCGGATGCTTCCTTTAACAGTATCACCTGTTTTTAATCCGAATAGTTTGATTTGCGATTGCGATACGTAGATGTCATCAGGAGAAGACAGGTAGTTGTAATCCGCAGATCTCAAGAAACCGTATCCATCAGGCATAATTTCAAGAACGCCCTCATTGGTAATGGTGTTATCGAAATCCAGGTTAGAATAGCTGTTTTCGTTCTGTTTCTGATTATTGTTGTTGTTATTTTTAGGCCTGTTGTCATCCCTTACCGGTTTTACTTTTTTGTGATCGGTATTAGAGGGAGCGGCAACTGGTGCCATTGGGCTTTCTTCTTTTCTTGCTGCAGGTGTTACCGTTTCAACAGGTTGTTTTTCTACCGCAGGGGCTGGAGTGTATTCCTGTTGTTGTTCTGCAGGCGGAGTATCAAATAATGAGGCCCGGTTAAAGTTGTTATTTCCACCTTGCGCAGGTGCTTCAGGCTCGTCTTTTGCAATACGGGTTCTTTTTCTGAGCGTTTTGTCTGCCGGGGCAATTTTAGCCGCCGCCTTTGGTTTAGCAGCTTTGACCGGAGACTGTTTAGCAGCATCACTGGTAACATCCGCTGCAGCACTTACTTCTGCAGTTTCCGGTTGGCTTTGTTGTTCGCTTATTTGATGAATAACTTCAACCAATTCAGCTTTGCGCAGATCATCAGCATTTAAGATTCCCTGAGACTTTGCTAACTCCCGCAATTCAGCAGTGAGTTTTTCATTTAATTCTGTTTTGTTAAACATTATGTGGGTGTAGAGAAATTTTTATAAACGTATTTATCGGCATATCAAGCAAAAAATGCATTATGAATTTTGGAAAAATAGAACAAAATTTTGTGAGATTTTCTGGAATGATCAGATAAACTTTGAGAATTATGGTGCAATTGTATGTATTTGTATCTTAATCTGCAAGTAAAAAATCAAAATGTTAGAAATAATTTACTTAACATGTGTAAAACTCGGCTTAAAATAGCTGTAGAAAATTTGGCATATTTGCGAATAATCTAAGCCCAAATGAATAAAAAGCAACTATTTGAACAAATAAAACTGAAAAAATCATTTTTGTGCGTAGGGCTCGACCCGGTGCTGGAAAATATTCCGCAACACCTGATGAGTCACGAAGATCCAATTTTTGAGTTTAACAGACAAATTATCGAAGCGACCAAAGATCTCTGTGTTGCCTATAAACCAAACACTGCATTTTACGAATCAAGGGGAATAAAAGGCTGGGAGAGTTTGCTGAAAACCTGGGCACATATTCCGAAAGATATATTTACCATTGCAGATGCAAAACGTGGAGATATTGGCAACACGTCTGCAATGTATGCCGATGCATTTTTTAACGAAGAAAAGTCCGGGATGAGTTTCGACTCGATAACTGTGGCACCATATATGGGTAAAGACTCTGTTAGCCCATTCTTATCATATCCGGATAAATGGGTTATCCTGCTTGCCGCAACTTCAAATGAAGGTCACAACGACTTCCAATTGCTGGAAACTCCCGATGGGAAATTATATGAGCAGGTAATTAAAGTTTCGTCTACATGGGCAGACAGTGATCGTCTGATGTATGTTGTTGGAGCAACCCGGGGGGCGGAATTTGCAAACATACGTAGACTTGCGCCCGACAGCTTTTTCCTGGTGCCTGGAGTGGGTGCACAGGGCGGTAGTTTGGCCGACGTTTGTGAATTTGGGCTGAACGATCATTGCGGATTGCTGATTAATTCATCCCGCGGAATTATTTATGCGGGTAAAGGCGAAGATTTCGCTGAAAAGGCCAGGGCGGAAGCCTTGAAACTGCAGAAGGAAATGCAGGAAATTCTGGAAAAGGCTGAATTGGTATAAATTATACTGCTTTTCTGGATATAAAATATAGTTTGAAGTAAATTTGCGTCATGCATTTTAACGAGGACTTTTTACATTATATCTGGCAGTACAGGTTACTGGGCAAAGCTGATCTCCGTTGTACCAATGGAGATCAGCTACAAATTATCAGTCAGGGATTACCGAATCGCCATGCAGGTCCTGACTTCAGTACCGCCAAGCTAAAAATTAACGGACAGCTATGGGTGGGCAATGTTGAGATACATTTGAAATCTTCCGACTGGAAGTTACACCGTCACCATACTGACCGTTTTTATGATACAGTGATCCTCCACGTGGTGTATGAGGACGATGATCTTGTGTGCCGCACCGATGGGACGGTTGTACCTGCCCTTTCGCTTAAGGGATTGGTCCCCGAAACGCTGCTTATCCGGTATAAAAGCCTGATGACAGAGAAAGACTTTTTTCCATGTGCTGGAATGATAGGAATTGTGGACCGGGCAGTACTGAACCGTACGATGGAAAAGATGATTGCTGAGCGGCTTGAAGAAAGGGCGGTTGAAATTTCGGTCAAAATGGAACATAACCATCACCATTGGAGAGAATGCTTTCATGTACTTTTAATGAGATGTTTTGGCTTCAAAACCAATAACATTCCCTTCGAGATGCTGGCCAATAGCATACCTGGGTCCATTCTCTCTAAATTACGTGATAATCCACTTCAGGTAGAGGCCCTTCTTTTTGGACAGGCAGGATTTCTGGAAGGTGAGTTTAAAGACGAATACCCCAGGAAACTACAGCTGGAGTATAATTTCTTACGACACAAGTATACGCTTCAGCCTGCAAACAGGTCAGTCTGGAAATTCATGAGAATGCACCCGCAAAATTTTCCAGTGCTCAGGATTGCACAGCTTGCAGGTTTGCTAATAGGCAGCAATACAATTTTTGATGACAGTTTAGCCTGCAAAGACCTTAAATCGATGATAGGTTTATTTTCTTCAGTTGCGGTAAATCCTTACTGGAAAAATCACTCCGGTTTCGACAGGGACTGCGGGGCCATAACAGTCCAATTGGGCAGGAAGTCGATTGAAAACCTGGTTATCAATGCCCTTTGCACCTTATTGTACAGTTATGGCCGTTATTTTGACAGGGAGGAATTGAAAGACCGCGCCGTTAAAATGCTGAAAAAAATCCCTGCAGAAAGAAATGCCATCGTGGCCGAATACAAAAAAGCTGGTCTTGCCATAAAAAGTGCAATGGATTCACAGGCGGTGCTGCAATTGCATAAAAGTTATTGTAGCCAGAAAAAATGCCTGGGATGTGAAATTGGAATGAGGATTATGACAGGCTGATGTGATTTTGGGGTACGATTTTTGCTTTTTATCTAAAAAATCTCTAAATTGATCTTTAATTCATCATTCAGTTTAATGCCTCAATTATCTAAAATGAATACTATGTTCCAGAGCATCGTCACCTATTTTGAGAAACAAAGTTTTGGGGTTTGTACATATATTGCATCGCGGCTTAATATGTCGATTAGCAGGATCAGGCTGTTTTTTATTTATTCTTCGTTCCTTGCTGTAGGTTTTCCAATTGTTTTTTATGTGACGGCTGCACTGATTCTGGATGTACGCCGTTATATCAAAAGGATCAGACAGCGTATTTGGGACTTGTAAGCAGATTGCTGAGGGCGTTCAATAGATATTCTTCCGCTGCGGATTAGAATAACATGACACATACAACTATATATTTTATATTTGTTGTTTATTAATAGAGTTACGCAACATGTCGGTAAGGGGAAACCAATTTAAATCTAATTCATTCAAAAACGAATACGGGGACAAGCCGGGCACTAAAACATCGTCCAGGCAGCCCAAAATAAGATTTGAGCGAATGCCTTCACTGAGCTTTGAGAACGAGCGCGCTTTGAAAATCGCAGGATTATTTTTCCTTATCCTGGCCATATATTTCCTGGTAGCGTTCACTTCTTACATTTTTACCTGGGAGGAAGATTACAGCTATGTAATTGACGCGAATGGGGGATGGGGTAACCTTTTCAAAACGATGGAAGAACTGCAGCAGCATAATATTCCGTTTGTTGTGCAAAACTGGCTGGGCAAATTCGGTGCATTATTGGCGCATCAGTTTATTTACGAGTGGTTTGGCATTGCCTCTTTTCTTTTTGTTTTTGTGTTTTTTGTGATTGGCTATCGCCTGTTGTTCAAGGTTAAAATATTTGCACTCGAGAAAACTTTCGGATATAGTTTGTTTTTCCTGTTGTTTTTGTCGCTTTCTTTTGGTTTTTTTCATTCTTTCTTTTTAGATGCACCCCATTATCTTGAGGGCGAAATTGGTTACTGGACCAACAAACTATTAGTAGCCCAAATTGGTATTGCCGGAGTAGGGGGGCTTATTGCCTTTTTAGGCCTAACCCTTTTGATTATTGCTTACAATATTGATTTTAAACTTCCGGAAAGAAAACATCTGGATGTATTACCTGAAGAAGACGAACCGATAACCGAGGAAGAAGGCAATCATATTATGCCTGTGCGCAACCCGGTAGCGGCAAAGGCGGAAGAGGTAGTTGAAAACAGGCTTGAGCAAGTAGAGTTTACGCTTAACGACCGTTTGGCGGGTCAGCGGAAAAAAGAACAAAACATTGTCCTTACTCCAAGCCGCTTCGAAGAGCCGCCAGTGGAAGAAGCCGTTGTTGTGCCGAAATCGACTGTACTCAATGTGATGAATGCACCGATTATCCTTTCACCGGTGGTTGAGCCATTGTCTGAGATTGTTTTTGAAGATGTAAAACCGGAAGAACCGCAGTTTACCATTGAAAAAAGTGATGAGGAAAAGAAATCGGAAGAGCTGGTAGAGCAATTTGGAAATTACGATCCTACACTTGATCTGGCTAGCTATAAATATCCGAACCTTGACCTCCTGGAAAATTATGGTTCCAATAAGATTTCCGTTAATGCAGATGAATTGGAGGTCAACAAAAACAAGATTGTAGAGACCCTTAACCATTACAATATTGAGATCGATAAAATCAAAGCTACAATTGGGCCAACGGTAACGCTTTATGAAATTATTCCTGCACCAGGTATCAGGATCTCGAAGATCAAAAACCTGGAGGATGATATCGCCTTGAGTTTAGCGGCACTCGGAATCCGTATTATTGCGCCAATGCCTGGAAAGGGGACTATTGGTATAGAGGTACCAAATATGCACCCTGAGATGGTGTCCATGCGAAGCATTTTGGCCACAGAGAAATTTCAGAAAACAGAAATGGACCTGCCTATTGCCCTGGGTAAGACGATTTCCAATGAAGTTTATATTGCCGATCTGGCCAAGATGCCCCATTTATTGGTTGCCGGTGCTACGGGGCAGGGTAAATCTGTTGGTATTAATGCTATTCTGGTATCGCTGTTATATAAAAAGCACCCTTCACAATTGAAGTTTGTACTGGTAGATCCAAAGAAAGTAGAGCTTACGCTGTTCAATAAAATTGAGCGGCATTTTCTGGCCAAGCTTCCAGGCGAAGCAGATGCGATTATCACAGATACCAAAAAAGTAATCCATACCCTGAACTCTCTTTGTATAGAAATGGATCAGCGTTATGATCTATTAAAAGATGCACAGGTTAGGAACCTGAAAGAGTACAACGAAAAGTTTATCAAAAGAAAATTAAACCCGAACAATTCACACAGGTTCCTTCCCTATATTGTATTGATCGTGGATGAGTTTGCCGATTTGATGATGACGGCGGGTAAAGAGGTAGAGACACCAATTGCCCGTTTGGCTCAATTGGCCAGGGCTGTGGGTATCCACCTGGTGCTGGCTACACAACGTCCATCGGTAAATATCATCACAGGAACAATTAAAGCCAATTTCCCGGCCAGGCTTGCGTTTAGGGTATTGTCTAAAATTGACTCCAGGACAATTCTTGACAGTGGTGGTGCCGATCAGTTAATTGGTCGCGGTGATATGTTACTGTCTACAGGAAACGATTTAATCAGGTTACAGTGTGCTTTTGTGGATACACCGGAAGTTGACCGTATATCTGAATTTATAGGTAACCAGAGGGGCTATCCCGAGGCTTATCAGCTTCCGGAATACCTTGATGAAGCCGCCGAATCGGCGAAGGCTGATTTCGATCCCGATGACAGGGATTCAATGTTTGAAGATGCTGCAAGATTGATTGTTATGCATCAGCAGGGCTCAACTTCCCTTATACAACGAAAACTTAAATTGGGTTACAACAGGGCAGGCAGGATTATTGACCAGCTTGAGGCTGCGGGAGTAGTTGGGCCTTTTGAAGGAAGTAAGGCCCGCGAAGTGTTACTGCCTGACGATTACGCTTTGGAACAGTTCTTGACTAACCTGAAGAAATAAAGCAATCAAATTCAAGATGAAGAAGATCCTATTGTCATTGCTGATATTATCAGGAGTACATTATACAGGTTATACGCAGACCGACGCAAAGGCCAAAGCAATATTGGCAGAAGTCAGTAAAAAATATAAATCATACGACGTTGTAAAGACCGAATTCAGCTTTTTGCTGGAGAGCCCGCAAAACGGTACCAAAGATACACAACAAGGTACATTGACCGTTCGTTCAAAGGCCAACAAGTTTAGAGTGGTGATGACCGAACAGGAAATCATCAGTGATGGTAAAAGCCAGTGGACCTATTTGAAAAAAGATAAGGAGGTTCAGGTTTCTGCGGTGGACAATAACAGTGATGCGCTGAATCCAGCCAGGATTTTTACCTTATATGAAACCGGTTTCAAATACGCATATAACGGAGAAAAAAAGATAGGTGCAAAAACTTACCAGATGATAGACCTGGCTCCAACAGATGCAAAAAAGAGCTACTTTAAAATACGGTTAGGTATTGATAAGGCTGCGCACCAGGTTGCCAGTGTATTGATTTTTGATAAAAACGGGAATAAGTATACCTACACCGTAAAAACATTTGTACCAAATGTGAAGGTGCCCGAAAGTACATTTGCCTTTGATGCCAAGAAATATCCTGGTGTTGAAATTGTAGATCTACGGTAATTGAATATAATTTTTAAAAAGGGGTTAAGGCAAATTGTCGTAACCCCTTTTTTTGTTAATTTTGAAACTATGACTTTAACCTTCGCATTTTGAGAATCACTTTTCTGGGTACTGGCACGTCACAGGGTATTCCTGTGATCACTTGTGGTTGTGAAGTTTGCCAGTCGGACGATCCTCGGGATAAACGTCTGCGTGTGTCTGTATTGCTGGAAACAGGCGATAAAACTATTGTAATTGACAGTGGTCCTGATTTCAGGTACCAGATGCTGAGGGCCAAAGTAAAGGACCTTGATGCTATTGTTTATACCCATGAACATAAAGACCATGTAGCCGGACTGGATGACATCAGGCCTTTTAATTATCTGCTGCACAAGAATATCGATATTTATGCTACTGAGCGGGTGCAGGAAGCGCTGAAAAGGGAGTTTTCTTACATTTTTGCCGCCAAGGTTTATCCTGGTGTTCCGCAAATCAATATGCATACATTGACAGGTGAAAACTTCCGGATAGGCAAAACTGAGTTTATTCCATTGGATGTGATGCATTATAAGCTACCAATTCTGGGATACAGGATCAACGATTTTACTTATATCACTGACGCCAAAACAATACCCCAGGAATCAATAGATAAAATAAGGGGCACAAAGATCCTTGTAATAAATGCGCTGCAAAAGGGAGAACATATCTCACATTTTACGCTGGCGGAAGCAATTGCATTTGCCAAAGACATTGGTGCAGAAACAACTTACTTTACACATATGAGCCATACATTGGGCAAACATGCTGATATAGAAGCAGAACTACCTTCAAATATCAGGCTTGCTTATGACGGACTTGTTATTGAAGTATAGTTTTTTCAAAAATGTATTAAAACTATACTGAATAAATATATATTTGCAGCACAGAACCTACCCGGGTGGCGAAATTGGTAGACGCGCCAGCTTGAGGGGCTGGTGCTGGCAACGGCGTGGCAGTTCGAATCTGCTCTCGGGTACTGGAACTTCGGTACGATCGAAGTTGAATAAAGAAGAGGCTGATCATTGTTCAATGATACAGCCTCTCTTTTTTGTTTTCAAAATGTCCCCCAGTTTCAGTTATTGCTTTTTACTCGTGTGTCTTTTAGATGCCTCATCGATTTGCTTAATAAAATGTTTTTCCACCTCAGTAATCTGATTTTGATTTCGCTTTTTGAATTTCTCATATTCTTCACGCGCCTTCTTTAAGGCTTGCTGATGACTTATTGTGCCGGCATTTTCTAATAGCTCATTTCCTGTCATCTTTATAAAATCATCTAAGCGCTGTATCCAATCAGTCATATACATAGGCTTGCGGTTGAGGGCTTGTAATTCCGCCAATTCTAAATATGCAGAAACCATTCTGTTAAGTACATTTAATTCGCTTTCATCTAATAATTCTTGGCTATTTCGATTTCCTGTTTCGTTGGTTTAGCTCCCTTAATACTTTTAAGGCCTAAATTAGTTTTATTACAATCGATACGTTCATAAATGATTTCAGCCGCAGTATGGCCGTGCGCAGCCCAATGCATTTTATTCTGCACTGTTTGAAAAAACAATACAGATATTTCGGTTTTTGGATCGTAATCAATGCTGGTGGCATAAACATCAAGCACTTTACGCCAAAAGACTTTCTCTGATGAACGTATGTCGCGAATACGGGCAAGTAACTCATCAAAATAATTGCCTCCACCGGCTTGTTTCAATAACTCATCATTTATTGCAAATCCCTTTATAATATATTCTTTAAGCCTTGTCGTAGCCCATTGACGAAATTTTGTGCCTTGGAGACTTTTTACACGATAGCCAACAGAAATGATAACATCTAAATTATAGAATGTTATATTATATTTTTTTCCGTCTGTGGCAGTTGTTCGGAAATCCCGGACAACTGCCTCCTCCTCCAATTCGCCCTCTTCAAAAATATGTTTAATATGTTCACTAACCGTTGATTTTGATTTTTGAAAGAGCTCGCATAATTGGCTCTGATTTAGCCATACCGTATCATTTTCCAAACGCGTTTCAATCTTTGTAACACCGTCATCAGTTTGATATATAAGAATATTTGAATTTTTCATTTGTACAATAAATTAATAAAGATCAAGACCTAACTCTTTGCCAGTAATAATACAATTATTTGGTACTTCAAGATCATTCAAATTTAATCTATATACTTATTCGGTAACAAGCTTCCATTTACATATATTTTAATCTTGCCAACTTTTAAGTTCTAACTCAGGGTACAAAGGGAGTGGGAATCAGAATAAATCTATTAAATTATACATGTCTTTACTCTTTAAATCGTCAATAATCGGCTCTAGCATCCTGCAAAGCATTCAAGGTGTTCAAATTAAATAGGTTTATTGGTACAGCCGAACTTTGAACTCTTCAAAGTCCGGCTTTTTTGTCCTAATCGCTGTTTTTAGTTCCTCTCGCTATGTTCAAAATTTCCTGCTAATATTTTCAGGCAGTTTTATCTTCCTGAGCAAAACAAGTTCTACACACTGTGTAGAAAAATGACATGGGGCCATAATGGGTTAATAATGAGAATTGCTACACACTGTGTAGCAAATTGACAAGGAGGCATAACCGTTTCATCATTTGGGTTTAAAATGAGGCTGCAAGAGGATTTGATTTAGACAACGCAGTCGAACAGAACTGGAGTTGTCGAACTCTGGATCGGAACATTAACACCATCTATTATAATCTGGCCAAGGTATATCATGATTGATGTTTGACGACTGGTTAAATAAAACTTTTTCCTCTCCAAACCATCGATTAAAGGTTCTTTAAGTAGTAAAAAGCGCTCTAGATGCTATAATATTCATGGTGATCCGTACCGGGGTTAGCTATTCTTGCACTTTAAAGAGCTAAACCCTCTTTAATATTAGTAGAGAGGGTTTTTGTGTGCGCCGGGCATGGCGATCAACTATAGGGTGAGAATCCCGAGCCCACTTTGCAGTAGGAAGGGTTAGCCAAGAGCAAGGGTGTCGTGGGTGACTGCGAATCTGAAGGAAGCTGGCGGCAAATATGGGGGCCTACGAACAGAAACTGTATACAAGGCGGAATGATGTGGACGATGTTGCACAACAAACAGAAATCCTATACTGCACGGAACATCATGACGTAAATACAGAGGCTAGATCCATAGAAAGTTGATGGTCTTACCCCGGGAGATCTGCGAACAATCTGTCAAAAGTACGCGCGAGTACCGGAGAAGAAACAAACACCAGAGTTAAAAGACAATGGTTATTTGGTGTCTGCAGAAGTCAGCAGATGTCGTAGTACTGTGTTTTTTTTTAAGGGACAGGAAGGACTGAATGTTAGGATGGCAAAGGAAACAGGAAGTTTATGGCGGGACGATTACAACAGAAACCCTTAAGAGAACTGCCTTTGAGAGGATAGGCCGGAAGCCGAAAGTAATAGCGAAGGAGAAGTTGAGTTCAGCTATGCAACCAATGGGCACAATGCCTGGGAAGGAAGTTTTTTTTTTAGTAGTATGCTTGAAGAAATATTAGACATCCGTAATGTACAAAGAGCCTTTCGGCAGGTGACTGCCAATAAAGGAGCCAGCGGTATCGATGGTATGCAGACCGATGAACTTCGTGACTACCTGAATACAAATTGGCAGAGATTACGATCTGATATATTAACTGGCAATTACAAACCACAGGCCGTGCGCAAGGTAGAAATACCCAAAGCCGGAGGAAACGGTTTGAGGATGATCGGAATTCCCACTGTCGTGGACCGGTTATTAGGACAGGCGATTGCCCAATGGTTAAGCCCAAAGTACGAACCTACCTTCGCAGAGAACAGTTATGGATTCAGACCGGGGCGCAATGCGCATCAGGCAGTTTTGAATGCACAGTGTAATTTAAACTCAGGTCACCGATGGATCATAGAACTAGACCTGGAAAAGTTCTTCGACCGGGTAAACCACGACAAAGTGATGTACTTACTATCAGCAAAAGTAAAGGATAAACGTACATTGAAACTAATCCGGAGCTTCCTGAGCAGTGGCATCATGGAAAATGGGCTGGTCAGCCAGCGTAAAGAAGGTACAGCTCAAGGCTCCCCACTCAGCCCGCTGATCTCCAATATTCTCCTTGATCAACTGGATCAGGAATTGGAGAAACGTGGACATCTATTTGTACGCTATGCCGATGATATCAGCATCTATGTGAGGAGTGAGAAATCTGCCTTAAGGGTAATGAGATCGATTACAACTTTTATAGAAAATGATTTGAAGCTAAGGGTCAACGGGCAGAAAAGCAGGGTCAGCCGGCCACGCAGCAGCACACTATTAGGCTTCTCATTCTATGGAAGTAAAACAGGATGGGAAATCCGGATAGCTCCCAAAGCACTCAGGAGCATTAGGGAGAAAATGAAGCAGCATACCAAGCGTAATGATCCTACTGGTATAAAGGATAGGATTAATAAAATCGAATTAAGTATTAGGGGCTGGGTCAATTATTTCGCACTAGCGAAAGCTAAGAACCAGATGTCGAGGCTTGATGAAATGATGCGGGTACGCTTACGGATAATTATCTGGAAGCAATGGAAGCATGCGAAAACGCGGCAACGCAACCTAATGAAGCTGGGCATCAATAGAGGGAAAGCTTACGAATGGTCACATACCCACAAAGGATATTGTAGGACGGCCCATAGTCCAATATTGCAACGAAGTGTGAACAATGCCTATCTAGCAAGCCTGAAATATACAGGGTTCGCGAACTACTACTATTGGAAAACAGAACACCAAACGAAGTTACTCTAACAAACCGCCGTATGCCGAACGGCACGTGCGGTGGTGTGAGAGGACGGTAGGGGAAATAATCCCCTACTTCCTACTCGATTAATAGATATTTTGCTTCTAGTGAACGTCAACAGGTATATCTACATTCTTTTTAAATTTCTGCAGATATAACAGGGGAATTGAGCATAACATAACCATTCCCGCAACCCAATATGCGTCGCTATAGGTTAACAGCAACGACTGTTTAATTAACGTTCCTTCTATCGCTTTGGTCGCCATAATTTTCGAATCGAGATAAGAATAACCTTTACTCATAAAATTATTGATAAAAGCAGTGAAGCGTTGGGTAAACGCAGGGTTGGTTTCATTAATGTTTACCAGCAGACTGCTGCGGTGAAAACCTTGACGGGTATGGATAAGCGTGGTCAGTGCGGCAATACCAAATGAACCGCCTAACTGTCTCATCATATTGTTCAGTCCAGATCCCTGGCCCAGTTCTGGGCCTTTGAGATCTTGTATGGCAAGTGTTGTCAGTGGGACAAACAAAAGTGCCATTCCTATACCTCTTATAATTAAGGGAAGGAAGAAATCGTTTGTACCTGAAGACAGCGTAGACTTACTTAACATGTTACAGAACACAAAGAAAAGGAACATACCTACTGTTGCCATAAACTGAGCCGGTAATCCCTTTTTAAGAAATATACCAACAAATGGCATCATGATAATGGTACAAACCCCTCCAGGGAATAACAGCTCTCCCGTTTGTAAAGGAGAAAATCCTAATAAATTCTGACAGAACACCGGAAATACAAACACGGATCCGTATAAACCAAAACCCAGGATAAACGAGGTCAGCATACCGATTGAGAAGCTCCGGTGGCGCATTATTTTGAAGTTTACAATAGGATGGTCTGTAGTATTTTCACGCCAGATAAACAGGAGCAGGCCTAGAACAGATGCTACGCTTAATGCTGTAATATAAGGTGTAGTAAACCAGTCTTCAGTTTCCCCTTTTTCCAATACGGTTTGGAGACTACCCACCGCAATGGCAAGTAAGGCGATTCCCCACCAGTCAACAGGCTTGCCCTGTCCGTCTTTAGGGGTGGCCTTAATAAATGTATAGGTACAGTATGCAGCCAGGATCCCGACGGGAATATTTACATAGAATATCCATGGCCATGAGCTGATATCAAGTATATAACCGCCAATTGTTGGGCCTACGGTAGGGCCTACTACGGCACCCAACCCAAATAGTGCCGTGGCAATACCCACATCCTCGCGCGGCCAGGTTTCGAGCAGGATGGCCTGTGCTGTTGATATTAATCCCCCACCGGCTATCCCCTGCAATATGCGGAAAAGAATGAGCTCTTCCAGGGTTGTTGCGTTTCCGCAAAGAAAGGAAGCTATGGTAAAGACAATAATTGACGTTAGGAAATAATTCTTCCGCCCAAAACGACTACCTAACCAGCCCGACATGGGTAATACAATTACGTTTGCAACGGCATAGCCTGTTGATAACCAGGCCACATCCTCTAAGGTCGCACCCAGGTTACCCTGAATTTGTGGTAAAGCCACATTTACAATGGTTGTATCAATCAGCTCCAGTAAGGAGGCTGTGATTACCGTAAATGTGATTACCCATTTTTTTAAACCTTGCTCGGCCATCTTATTAATCTTTTGTGATAACAGAAACGTCGACACTCATGCCGGGACGTAATTTATTCAGTATTTCCGGAGTAGCTTTAATCTTGATTTTTACAGGGACACGCTGAACAACTTTTACGAAGTTACCCGTTGCGTTATCAGGAGGAAGTAACGATCCTTTGGCACCTGTTACCGGAGAGAAATTGTAAACTTCACCTTCAATGGTCTGATCCGGATAGGCATCAACAACGATGTTTACCTTTAATCCTGCTTTGATTTCTTCGAGTTGTGTTTCTTTGAAATTAGCGGTTACATACAAGCTGTTTTCGTTCACAATTGAAAATAAAGACTGCCCTGCCTGTACCAGCTGACCTTTCTGAATGCTTTTCTTGCCCACAATTCCTGTTGCAGGTGATTTGATGTCAGTATAAGATAACTGAAGTTTGGCAAAATCAACATCCGACTGACGCTGAGATACACCATTGCTACTTACTGCCAGTTGGGATTTGGTTGCGCCTACCTGTTTAAGGGCTGCTACGTACTGGTCTTTGGATGCATTGTAATTTGCCTGTGCAACATCTCTTGTGGCCTTAGCCTGGTCAAACTGTTGCTGGGTAATAGATCCGTCTTTAATCAGATTTGCGTAACGGTCGAAATCTTTTTGTGCCTGCCATAATTTTACTTTCGCAGATTCGATATTCGATTTTGCCGTGCTTGTATTGGCAGAAATTGCAATAATTTCAGATTGTGATACACCTACACCTGCATCGGCACCTTTCTGACCGGCCATCGCCTGTTCCAGTTTCACTTTGTAATCCCTGTCGTCAAGGGTAACCAGCGTCTGCCCGGCTTTAACCATCGTGTTTTCTTCAAATTTGATCTCATTTACATAACCCCCAACACGTGCAACTACTGTGCTGATATCGCCATCAATCTGCGCATCATCTGTATCTACGTGTTTACTAAAGTACATGTATTCTTTTATGCCGAAGATGGCACCTATAATTACTAGTACAGCTAATATTATAGGGACAATTTTACTTTTCTTTTTAGTTTCAATTGTCGTTTCAGTTGTGGATTCTGTTGTCATTACTAGGGTGGGTTTGGTATTATTGAGAAATTTTTCCTGTTGATTTTAATAAAGTATAGTAGGCAATGCCGGCATCGGCCTTAGCAATTTCAAGGTTGATCTTTGCCTGGTACAAGAGTGTTTCGGCATCAATTCTGTCTATTACCGAAGCAACATTGTTTTTGTACCTGGATGCAAATAACCGGTCATTTTCAGTAGCTTGTGCAATAGAGGTCTCCAGAACATTGATTTTATTTCTGGCAACCTGATAATTCTGATAGTTCCGGTTGATTTCGGTTTTTACCTGGTCACTCTGGATAGTCTTTTGGATGGACACTTCCTGTTGTTGTATCCTCGCGTTGCTTACTTTGTTCTTGTTGGTCCAAAGATTGCCGATGTTCCATGAAAGTGTGGCTCCGACGGTCATTGGAACTATATACTGGTGATTGGAAGGAATAAAATTACCACTTGGGTTAATATAGTATACATCTGCTCCAAGCGCAAACGTAGGAAGTGTATTTGCTTTTACAGTTTTCACATCGAGATCGGCCACCTTATTTCGCAAATCCAGTTGTTTAAGTTCCTGGCGTGTGCTCATTCCCTCATCCAGATAGTTCATTAAAGGAGAAACAGCCTGGGCATCGCCTGCAGGATCTGTAATCTCAATCTGTGTATCTTCTGGCAGGCCAAGCAGGATGTCAAGATTGTAATTTACAATCTTCTGGTTCCCTTCAATTTCCAGTTTGGTCAATGTAACGTTCGATTGCTGCAATTGAAAGCGTAGTACATCGTTTTTTGTAACAATTCCCTGTTCGAAAAAGCGTTCGGCCTGTTTCAGCTGGCTTGCAATCGATGCCAGGTTCTGGTCAACTACTTTGTGGCTTTGCGATAATTTATATAAGGAATAATACGTATCAATCGTAGCAAAAACGGCTTCTTCCTTAACCTTATCAGCGTCCAGTTTTGCTACGTCTGACAGTAGTTTAGAGCTTTCTTTTGCATATTTCAACTTTCCACCGCCGTATACAAGTTGCTGCACAGAAGCAAGGCCTATAAAGGCATCTGCACGTTTTGGTAGATTGATCGGATCTCCGCCACCAATCACCAGGGTGTTTGTTGGGATTTCAGCGTGGTTATAAATGGCACTTGCACTAGCAGTTGGCAGTGCATTGTCTTTTGTGATCTCCAGCTGAGCAATTGACGCTTCAATTTTATTCTGTGAGAGTTTAAGGTTCTTGCTGTTATCAACACCAAGCTGAATCGCTTCCTGTATGGTGAGCTTTTTAACATTTTGCGCATAGAGCATACCAGGCAACAGGAGAGCGAAGCAACTCATTTTAATTGTTTTGTGTATCATTTTTGGGGTGTTAAATACGTGGTAACGAGATCTTCAAGGTGGGTAATTAAACGTTGTGTCAGAATTTCCCTGTCTTTGGGAATAGTGATATCCAGTACCGATCCTTCTGTAATTTTCGAGGGCATAGTGGCAACACTGGTGATGGTGCCCATAATGGTTGCAATCAGCATACGGACATCTACCGGGCGGAACATGTCTTTAGCTATGCCTTCATGGATAATCTTTTCAATTACTTGTAAATTTCCGGACATGGCGTCCTTTAGCTTGCAGTACATCTCGGGACGCTGTGCAAGTGAAAGTTCCCTATGCATCATCTTATGAAATGAAATATTTGATAATATTTTGTTCGTATATCCTTCAATTACTTTATGTAATTTCTCCATCGGAGAGATCGGATATTGATTGATACTGGTAAGCTCCGCAGCAAATGACTCTATTCTTTTATTCATGATTTCCAGAAAGACACCTTCCTTAGAACCAAAATAATAGCTGATCATTGACATATTTGCGCCTGCTGCCTTTGCGATCTGACGGGTAGAAGTTCCCTCATATCCCAACTCAGAAAACAGGTTTTCTGCGGCGGTTAAAATACTACTTTTTTTGTCTGGCTTTTCCATCACTGATTTGATGCTACAAAACTAATCAATCGATTGATTGGTTTTTAGGGAATTGTTAATTTTGGGTATTAATTACAAAGTGCTGACAATGGGTAGGGGCAATACATTTGTACAAGCGATGTCGTTATTGCTAATTTGAAATAATTCAATACCTTTGGAACAAAGTATTTTAAGATGACTAATAAAGAAAATATCAAAAGTTTTGACTGGGTTTATTATGTTTTAGGCCTGTTTTTCGGTGGATTGACCGGTGTGGTAACCACAGGAAGTTTTGGATGGACAATTTTGTGCGCGATTTTCGGATTTATTTTCGCTGCAATTTTCCTTGGTTCTATAGTTAAGGGACGTGTACATTAATCGCATGAGAAAACTTAATCTAGTTATCGCGCTTGTACTATTCGGCATGTCCGCTAATGCACAGGATGTGAAATTTCCCACTTTGGATGCCAGCCCAGCAGATATCGCGTATTTTCCTTTAAATGCTACACATGCAAAAAAAGGTGATGCCTCAGTTCCTCTGATAAAAGTAGTTTACTCAAGACCTGCCCTCAAAGGCCGCGTTGCGTTTGGTGAACTTGAAGCTTTTGGTAAGGTTTGGCGTTTAGGTGCGAATGAAAACACAGAGATCAGGTTCTTCAAACCGGCCAACATATCTGGCAAAACGATTCCAGCGGGAACATATAGTTTATTCGCTATTCCTCAAAAAGATAATTGGGTAATCATCATCAACAAGCAGGCAGATCGCTGGGGTGCTTATTCCTACGATGAAACAAAAGACCTGCTTAGGGTAACTGTGCCTGTTAAGCCGCTTGCAACTGCTGTTGAAGCATTAGCTATCACTTTCAGTCCTGTTGAAAACGGAGCCAAATTAATTATTGGCTGGGATAAGACTTCAGTGGAAGTTCCTTTCGCAATTAAATAGACAATTCTACAACTTATATAAAGCGCCGTGTTCCCTCAGGAGACACGGTGCTTTGTGTTTATCGCCTATTGGATTATATATATCTTTCGTTGATAATCTCTATATGATGAATCAGGTGCCCTGCAATTGTATACAGTAACCTTTCCACTGTGATTGGTTTTCCAGAGGCTGTACCACTTCGGCCCAACTCCTCTGCAGTTAATGACTGGAATAGGTAAAGATTGGCCTTTCTAAGTGACGAAAACTCTTCAGCAAAGCTGCTCAGTTGCCTGTCAGCAAAATGTGCCCCGGCTACATACTCATCTTCATCAAAGTCTGGCAATGATACCTGTTCGCCACGCGCAATGGCCGTGAGGCGGTATACCAGAATTCTTTCGGTGTCTATAATGTGGCCCGACATCTCTCTTAATGTCCACTTGCCTGGTGCATATGAGTAATCCGCAAGATGCGTAAGTCCGCTCAGGAAATCAGGAAATGTTGTAGCCTGCGCCTGCAGGACCTCCATTACATCGCCGGTGACTAATGATGGGTAATCACGGTACTTTTTAGGTTGAGGTTGGTTCATAAGTGATACTGCTTTTTAAGACAATTCTGAAGGTTGTGCCTTTGCCCAGTTCAGAATCTTTTACAAATATTTGTCCGCTATGATAGTTTTCTACAATACGTTTTGTCAAAGAAAGTCCAAGTCCCCATCCTCTCTTCCTGGTGGTATAACCCGGTTGAAAAACAGCATCAAACTTTGACCTCGGGATGCCTTTTCCAGTATCTGAAACATCAATAAATACCTCTTCTTTAGCCAGATGCTCAATAATATTGACTGTTATGCTGCCTTCATTTTCAATAGCATTCGCTGCGTTTTTTAACAGGTTTTCTGTCACCCAGTCAAAAAGCGGAACATTTAACAGGGCGCGGACCTGGTCATCGCCCGTAATGCTGAAAATCACTTTATCAGATGTACGTAACTGGAAATACTGGATGAAATTACTGATAACAGTATATACAACGTGATCTTCAAGCACAGGCTTGGAGCCGATTTTAGAAAACCGGTCGGTAATAACTTCCAGTCTCTTGATATCATTTTCCATTTCTGCAATCAAGGGGTCATCTTCGGCATCAAAGCGTGATTTCATCAACTCCACCCAGGCCATCAGGGAGGAGATAGGCGTACCAAGCTGGTGAGCCGTTTCTTTTGCCATCCCTACCCACACCTGGTCCTGTTCCGATCTTCGTGCAGAACTGAAGGCTACATAAGCTGTAAGCAGGAACAGTGCGATCACAGCAAGCTGGATATAGGGGAAATAGCGTAGCTGCGTAAGAATAGAAGAATCTTTGTGGTAGATATGCCAGATCTTCCCATCCAGGCCAATGATAGGCGTTCCCGGATGCTGCAGTTTCATTTTTCGCAATTCCCGTTCAAAATAGGCGGGATCATATGTCCGCTTGTCCTGTTTTTCTACGTTATAATTCGTTTTTGTGGAGTCCAGGCCCTGATAAGAATTAATAATACCATCTCCATCAGTCATAATTACGGGTAGTTTCGTGTTTTTCGTAATGGTTTCTATCAGATCCGTGAACCTGTCATCGTCATACATAGCCAGCGTCTGCTCCGTTACTTTTACATAAAGCTGAAACTGGACCTGCTCTTCACGCTGCATTTTTTTAACGAAGAAGTCGGTATAAAACACAGAAGCCGTACCAATCACAATTGCAAAAATGAGAAGAAAGAACTTCCAGCGGCGTTTTTTTTCGTAGGGATTCATAGGATATGCTGGCAAATTACAAAATAGCATTCAAAAAGACATCAATAGAACGGTGTGCGTTTAAAAAATATATCTTTGTAATTCATAATATGGAAAAGAAAGTTAGAGTAAGATTTGCCCCCAGTCCTACAGGAGGCCTTCATTTAGGCGGTGTACGTACGGCTTTATTTAATTATTTGTTTGCAAAAAAACATAATGGCACGTTCATTTTACGTGTTGAGGATACAGATCAAACCCGTTTTGTTGTTGGTGCGGAAGAGTATATTGTTTCCTGCCTGGCATGGTGCGGCATTCATCCTGATGAAAGCCCCCAAACTGGCGGAGCCTTTGGTCCTTACCGTCAGAGTGAGCGCAAACCATCTTACAAACAATACGCAGAATTCCTTATTGCTGCTGGAAATGCTTATTATGCTTTTGATACACCTGAAGAACTTGATGCCAAACGCAAGGAAATTCCTAATTTCCTGTATGGACAGGCGTCGCGAATGCAGATGAGGAATTCCCTTTCGCTTTCTGCCGAAGAGGTTTCTGAACTTCTCGAAAAAAATACACCCCATGTGGTACGGATAAAAATGCCGGAAGACGGCTATGTGTCGTTTATTGATATGATCCGCGGGCATGTAAGTTTTGATACCAATCTTGTAGACGATAAAGTCCTGTTAAAAGCCGATGGGATGCCTACATATCACCTTGCCGTTGTTGCTGATGACAAGGCGATGGAAATTAGCCATGTGTTTAGGGGCGAAGAATGGCTGCCCTCGGCCCCAATCCACATCTTATTGTGGAGGTACCTGGGCTGGGAAGACGAGATGCCGCAATGGGCCCATTTGCCATTAATTTTGAAACCGGACGGGAATGGTAAGTTGAGCAAGCGTGACGGTGACCGTTTAGGATTCCCTGTATATGCACAAAACTGGACTGACCCTAAAAGCGGTGATATAACCAAAGGTTTCAGGGAACTTGGTTTTATGCCGGAGGCATTTGTAAACCTGTTGGCCATGCTTGGCTGGAATGACGGTACTGATCAGGAAATCTTTACTATGGACGAACTTATCCAGAAGTTCTCCGTGGATAGAATTAGTAAGGCCGGCGCAAAATTTGATTTTGAAAAGGCCAAATGGTATAACCACGAATGGATTAAAAACGCACCCGCATTTAATTTGCTGGAAACCGTTAAGGAGGAGTTTGCCGCAGCCGGAATTACTGTCAACGATAATAATTATGCATTAAAGGTGATTGATCTGGTAAAAGACAGGTGTAATCTGTTGCCTGATTTTGTGGCGCAAAGCGGATACTTTTTTAATGCTCCTGTTGAATATGACCTGGCAGCTGTAAAGCCTAAATGGACGGCTGAAAAGGCCGCTTTCTTTAGGGCATTTCAGACTGAACTTGCTCAAGAAGAGCAGGCTGCTGTTATGGAAGAGAAATTTAAGGCGCTTGCAGCCGCAAATTCACTTAAGCCAGGAGAACTCATGCTACCGTTGAGGATCATGTTGGTAGGTGGTAAGTTTGGGCCGGGCGTGTTTGATATCGCTTTTGCATTAGGTGCTACCGAAACCAAAGAAAGAATTTCTGCAGCACTAGCCGCATTTGAATAGAGATCAAGCAGTCGCTGGAAGAAGATCCCTCCGTAATTGGGTCATTTGAAACGGCCAATATTTAAATGTGACTATTATTTTAGTTTGGTATAACAATTGACATATGGATTGTTGTACCAACTTAAAAAGGTTTCTATGAAGTTTTTCGGTAAAGGCAGTGATAATATCGAAGATGCCCGTGGCAGTTCAGGCGGAGGAAAGGTAATTGGCGGGGGAATTGGCATCCTGATAGTGATCGTCGGGATGTTTTTTGGAAAAGACCTCACTGGCCTTGTTTCGGAAATGCCTGTAGGGAATACAGAACAGGCGGCAGTGCAAAGGGGCACACCTACTGATAGTGCCGGCAGATTTGTTGCAAATGTACTGGAATCTACCAATCAGGTTTGGATAAAGGAATTTGAATCCGCAGGGAAGACCTATGAGGAGCCTGCACTTAGATTATTTACAGGTGGTGAGCAATCTGGCTGCGGATATGCAAACTCGGCAGTTGGACCATTTTATTGTCCGGCAGACCATAAAGTTTATATCGATTTAGAGTTTTATAATGATTTAAAGGAACGTTACGGTGCGGGCGGTGATTTTGCCCAGGCATATGTGATTGCTCATGAAGTAGGCCATCATGTACAAAACTTGCTTGGAACATCAGAAAAAATGCAACAGGCACGTTCTTCTATGAGTGAAAAAGAATACAATAAACTTTCTGTCAAATTAGAGCTGCAGGCTGATTTTTATGCAGGTCTATGGGCCCATAATGCACAAAAAATGAAAGACATCGCCCTTGATGAAGGTGATCTTGACGAAGCATTGAATGCGGCTAATGCTATTGGCGATGATAAATTACAGAAACAGGCCCAGGGCGAGGTAGTCCCTGATGCTTTCACCCACGGTACTTCCGCTCAAAGAATGTATTGGTTTAAGAAAGGTTTTGACACCGGCGACATCAGTCAGGGGGATACTTTTAACACTGACAGGCTTTAATCTATCTGAATGTTACACATTAGTTTATTTGAAAACGATATATTCTCTAAAGTTGTATAACTTTAGTGCAAACTATTACGGAGGCATTCGGTGATAGTAAATGCTTTAGTACTATTTATTCCTAACAATGATCTTAATTGTAGATGATACACCGGAGAATTTAATTTCTCTTAAAAAAGTTCTGGAAAAACACAATTTTGAAGTCGATACGGCCTCTTCAGGAGAAGAGGCGCTGAAAAAGGTTTTGAAAAATGCCTATGTGCTGATCATATTAGATGTTCAAATGCCCGGAATGGATGGGTTCGAGGTTGCTGAGGCTATTTCAGGCTACAGCAAGGCAAAAGAAACAGCTATCATTTTTCTATCTGCGGCCAATACAGGATTGAATTTCATTACTAAAGGTTATTCTTCGGGCGGTCTGGATTATATCACTAAACCGGTTGATATGAATATCCTCCTGCTCAAAGTTCAAACCTTCTACAGGATTTACGAACAAAGCAGAAAACTTATAGAGATTCAGGAAGCACTACTGGAAGAAATCGAATTCAGGAAAAAGGCGGAGAGGAAAAAAGACGAATTCATCAGTATTGCCAGTCATGAATTAAAAACCCCGCTGACCAGCGTAAAAGGATATGTACAGTTGCTCGAGCGGAGTATAGATAAAGGTGATATTCCAACGGTAAAAAAACATCTTCAAAAAGCCCAGTTGCAGCTTGATAAATTAAATGATCTCATTGCAGACCTGCTGGATATCTCTAAAATTGAAAGTGGAAAACTCAAGTTCAACAAAAAATATTTTGATATAAACCTGCTGCTGGACAGTATCACAGAAATTATCCATCAGTCCAATCCTGACTTTACAATTACCAGAACGGGAGTGATTTCGGATCAGGTTTTTGCGGATGAAATGAGGATTGAGCAGGTGATTGTAAATTTCCTTACCAATGCGATAAAATATGCTCCGGGAACTTCCGATGTTCATATCAACATCGCACAGCAAGGCGACCGCGTAACGGTTTCCGTAAAAGATTTCGGGATCGGCATACACCCTGATCAGCAAGCCAGTGTTTTTGATAAATTTTATAGGGTCGAAGAAACCGCTATACATTTCCAGGGCCTGGGGATCGGATTATATATTTCAGCAGAAATAATCCGTCGGCACGGCGGTACTGTCGGTGTAAATAGCGTATTTGGTGAAGGATCTGAATTTTATTTCAATATCCCCGTAATTTCAACTACTGAATCAGATTAATATATTCTTATTATGCAAAAAACTTTAAAAAATAACCTTCGGATTGGTCTTGGGCTATCTTTATTGTTGCTTTTTATCAGCTCTCTCGCTTCATTGATCAGTATCAGTAACCTGGTGAAAAGCTCCAAAATGGTTTCCCATAGTAACCAGGTAATCACCAATCTGGATGAAATTATTTCAACACTCAAAGATGCCGAAACGGGCCAGAGAGGATACCTGTTAACAGGAGACGATATTTTTCTTCAGCCATATACCGGGGCCAGAAAAGTTGCTGTGGATTTACTTGACAGTGCAGAACAGCAAACTGTAGATAATCCGGTGCAGCAGGCAAATATCAAAAAACTGCGGACAATTATAGAGACCAGGCTTGTGATCATTGAAAAAACCATCGCAGTTAAAAAAAATGGTGGTTCAGTTAGCATAGGCGACCTTTTAACCGGGAAAGAGTATATGGATAATGCAAGAAAAGTTATCCAGGCAATGAAAACCGAAGAAAGGAGGCTGTTGGATACACGTACTGCAGATCAGAATAAACTGGCAGGTTATACACCAATGCTCATCGTTCTTGCGGCAGTTCTGGCCATTCTGATCACTATCTTTTTTTATAGAAAAGTCTCATCAGACTTTAACAAAAGAGTGCTGCTGCAGAAGGAACTTCAGGATAAAAATGAGGAAACGGACAAACGGATCCAGGTGATCAGGGGCATCGCTGAACAAATTTCTGATGGTGATTACCAGATCAGGCTCGATGGAGAGACAAAAGATGGCTTAGGAAGCCTCGCGGGATCACTGAACGCGATGGCCGAATCGCTCCAATACTCCTTCGCCCTGCTGGCTGATAAGGAATGGCTTCAAACCGGTATCGCCAGTTTAAATGATAAAATGGTGGGCGAGAAAACGCTGGAGACACTATCAAATGATATTCTTGAAAATATAATCCAACATACAGAAGCGCAGGTCGCTGCATTTTACCTGATTGAAGAAGACCGGTTGCTGCATCTTAGCGGAAGTTATGCGCTGATGGAAGAGCAAAAGAAAAAGATCTTAAAACCGGGAGAAGGATTGGCGGGTCAGGCCGTTAAATCAGGAAGGCAGATTTTGTTGAATGATATTCCTGATGGTGAACTAACAATTAGTTACGCCGCGGGAAGCGCCAGGCCGAGAAATATTGTGGCTGTCCCGATTATCCGGGACCGCGTAGTGGTTGGGGTAATAGAGGTGGGTTCGCTAAACGTTTTTACCCCGCTGCAGCTTGATTTTTTGAATAGTATATCTACCAATATCGGTGTAGCGGTGCATGTATCACAAAACAGAAAGAAACTTCAGGAGTTTCTGGAGGAAACACAGGCCCAGGCAGAGGAGCTGCAAGCACAGCACAGCGAATTGGAAGGATTAAATGCTGAACTGGAGGCACAGTCACAGAAGATACAGACCTCTGAAGAAGAGTTGCGTGTACAGCAGGAAGAATTACTGCAAAGCAATCAGGAACTGGAAGAAAGAACAACGCTCCTGGAAGAAAGAAACCAGCTGATACAGGAACATAACCTTGAAATCCAGCGGAAATCTGAACAATTGGAACAGAGTACAAAATATAAATCAGAGTTTTTGGCCAATATGTCGCACGAACTCCGGACACCACTCAACTCGATTTTGCTACTGTCCAAATTGATGTCTGATAATAAAGAACTGGATCCAGAATATATAGAGTATGCAGAGGTTATCCAGAGTTCGGGCCAAGGCCTGCTCGGTTTAATTGATGAAATCCTCGACCTTTCCAAAATTGAGGCTGGAAAGATGAAGCTGGAACTGGCTGATGTTGCACTATCAGAGGTGTCTACAGATATGCGTTCGCTATTTAGTCCGATTGCCAAAAATAAACATCTGGAACTGAAGATTGAAATGGAGGAGGGAATGCCGGCAATTTTTACTGATAAAATGCGTCTGGAACAAATCCTCAAGAATTTATTGTCCAATGCTATCAAATTTACTACAAAAGGCAGCGTTACCCTAAGCATGAAAAAAGATGCAGATGCCTCTGGTATCTTGTTTAGTGTAACAGATACGGGTATTGGTATTCCGATTTCCAAACAAGGGCTTGTTTTTGAAGCCTTTCAACAGGCTGATGGTTCCACAAGAAGGAGGTTTGGGGGAACTGGTCTCGGATTATCTATCAGCCGTGAACTGGCCAAATTGTTGGGCGGTGAGATCGAATTAAAAAGCGAGGAGAATTCGGGAAGTGTATTTACCCTCAAATTACCAGTACAAGGCGTAGAATATGTGGAGGAGCTGGTTCCGGTGCCCGCTCCGGCAACAATTTACAGAGAGCTTCCGGTAGTTCCTGCCGAACGTTTTACTGTTGACCATATTCCTCAGGAAATTGAAGACGACCGGGACAATATTGTTGAAGGGGATAAAATAATCCTGATTATTGAAGATGACACGCCGTTTGCAAAAACATTGCTAAGTTTTACCAGAAAGAGAAATTATAAGGGTATAGTAGCCGTGCGGGGCGATATTGGAATTGAACTGGCAAATATCTACAAGCCACTGGCGATTCTGCTGGATATCCAATTACCGATAAAAGATGGATGGCAGGTGATGGAGGAGCTGAAAGCGAATCCTGCAACGCGCCCGATCCCCGTTCACATCATGTCCTCTCTCGAGGTGAAAAAAGAAAGCTTGCTGATGGGTGCTGTTGACTTTATCAATAAGCCAGTGGCTCTGGAACACATGAAGCAGATTTTTCAAAAACTGGAAACCGCATTGAGCAGGCATCCTAAAAAGGTGCTCATTGTAGAAGAAAACCAGCAGCATGCCAAGGCGCTGAGTTTTTTCCTCAGCAATTATAATATACAAACCCAGGTTGTAACAAATGTCTCGGAAAGCGTAGATGCCCTGCACAATAAGGAAGTGGATTGTGTGATACTTGACATGGGTGTGCCGGATAAAAATGCCTATTTAACACTGGAAACAATCAAGAAAAGCGAAGGACTTGAAAACCTGCCGATCATAATCTTCACCGGGAAAAACCTTTCTAAAGGTGAAGAACAGCGGATTAAGCAGTATGCAGACTCAATTGTGGTTAAAACGGCGCATTCTTACCAGCGTATTTTGGATGAAGCCGGTCTGTTCCTCCACCTGGTGGAAGAAAAATCCCTTGAAAATAAAGTATTAAAGACAACCGAAGGGCTTAGAGGACTGTATGAAGTCCTGGCCAATAAAACGGTGCTGATTGCTGACGATGATGTGAGAAATATCTTCTCCTTAACAAAAGCGCTGGAACAGCATAAGATGAAGGTGCTTGCTGCCACTGACGGCAGGGAGGCGCTCCAGGTACTTAAAGATAACCCTGGAGTAGATGTGGTCCTGATGGATATGATGATGCCGGAAATGGACGGTTATGAGAGTACGAAAGAAATTAGGAAGATAAGTGCGTTCAAACATTTGCCTGTGCTGGCTGTTACTGCGAAAGCAATGATGGGCGACCGTGAAAAATGTATTGCTGCAGGTGCGTCTGATTATATTTCTAAGCCGGTAGATGTAGACCAGCTCATCTCTTTATTACGGGTGTGGTTGTATGATAAAGTTTAAAATTTTACCATGTTTTAATTTATATGGAGAGTAAGAAAAAAGTACTGATAATAGATGATGACAACAGGAACATCTTTGCGTTAACAGCGGTATTGAAAGCAAAGGGATATCAGTGTTTGTCTGCCATTGGAGGTGAAGAGGGATTGCAATTGCTGGAAGAACAAAAAGACATTGCTGTAGTGTTAATGGATATGATGATGCCCGGCATGGATGGATATGAAGCCATTGCGAGGATGAGCGAAGACCCGCAGTTAAAGGATATTCCGGTTATTGCTGTCACTGCACAAGCCATGCTGGGAGATAAAGAAAGATGTTTAAACGCCGGTGCGGTTGGGTATGTTTCTAAACCCATTAATGTAGACTGCTTAACCGATTTACTTGTTAAATATATTTAGATGAACCTGGAATTACCTGCAATTAATGATGAACAGGTGGAGATCCTGCTTGCGGACCTTCTGGAGAACTATGGGTACGATTTTACAGGATATTCAAAGGCATCGATCAAACGCAGGATACTTAGGCTATATTCGTTGGACAAAGCATTGAGTTTTGCCGAATTCAGGTATAGAATCAATAACGATAACTTTTATTTTAAGCGTTTTGTGGAGCAGATCACAGTAAATGTGACTGAAATGTTCAGGGATCCCTCATTTTTCAAAACATTAAGAGATGTTGTACTACCAAAACTGGGAACCTATCCCTTTATCAGGATCTGGCTGGCGGGCTGTTCCACTGGTGAGGAAGCGTATTCTATTTCAATTATACTGAAAGAACTGAACCTGCTGCATAAATCTTTGATCTATGCGACAGACCTAAATCCTGTGGTCCTTGAGAAAGCGTCCCTGGGGATGTTTGCAATGAGCCAGATGAAACAGTATTCTGAAAACTATATTTTATCCGGAGGGACAAATGAGTTCTCCAGTTATTATACAGCTAACTATTCTCTCGCTAAATTTGATGATGAGCTGAAAAGTAAACTTATATTTTCTACGCATAACCTTGTGTCTGACCATTCTTTCAATGAATTTCAGCTGATATTGTGCAGGAACGTGCTGATTTACTTCGACCGGGACTTACAATATAAGGTACTTCGTTTATTTGATGACAGTCTTGAGGGGCTTGGTTATCTTGCGCTTGGCACAAAGGAGACGCTGGATTTTTCTCCTATATCTCCAAATTACAAAAGGATCCCGTCAGAAAAGATTTGGAGAAAGGTAAGCTGATGGGAAAGTGCGACGCGTTAATCATCGGCGGTTCTGCCGGAAGTCTGGATGTACTGCTAAGGGTACTTCCCTTGCTTAATCCTGAATTAAGTTTTCCTATCGTTATCGTTATTCATAGAAAACATGGTACCGACTCCCTGCTTCCTGAATTACTGTCTGGCAGGACCAAATTGATAGTGAAAGAAATTGATGAAAAAGAAGAGATTGCCGCGGGCACCATCTATATTGCACCATCGGACTACCACACATTGATTGAGCGCGACCATAGCTTTTCACTTGATTATTCTGAAAAGGTCAATTATTCCAGGCCGGCTATAGACGTTACTTTTCAGTCGGCCGCAGAGATCTACCGTGAAAAATTGGTATGTTTGCTGTTGTCAGGCTCAAATGCGGACGGGGTAAATGGACTGATCAGTGTGAAAGCGTGGGGCGGAACAGCACTGGTTCAGGACCCGGCTTCGGCACAGGTATCATTTATGCCAGAGCAAGCACTGATACACGCAAAAATAGATTATACTTTGCGCATTGAAGATATGGCAGAATTCATAAATTTGTTGTCTTAATAATATTATAAATGGCTGAACAAAAAAAGGTCTTCATTTTTGATGACAACACCGACATCCTTGAATTATGTACATTCATTCTGGAGGACGCAGGATATGAAATTAAGACGTCTTCTACTTCGAATAATATTATTGACCAGGTTTCAGCGTATATACCAGATATTATTTTTATGGATAACTGGTTGCCAGATGTAGGCGGAATTGAGGCCACCAGGGAACTAAAAGCGCATGATACACTTAAACATATCCCTGTAATCTACTTTTCTGCAAATAATGATGTGATGTTGCTTGCGGATCAGGCAGGTGCTGATGGGTACCTCTCCAAACCTTTTGACATCCAGGAACTGGAAAACATTATTTTGAAACACCTTACCGTTAAAAACGATATTTAGGAATTACCCGATACCAAAAGAGCCCGTATCACTTACTTTTGATACGGGCTCTTTTGGTATCGGGTAATATTATTTTACACCCAGAATATCTACTCCCTGTTCAAATACAATATCCACAGGTATTCCCTTTTTGCCCAGACGATCTAAATCAGACTGCAATTGCGGGCTGATCACGGCATTCTCTTTTCTGGCTTTTTCTACTGCAGCCCTGTCTCCATTTCCCTGTAAAGTCAAAATCATTTTGCTGAGATCGTTCATTGCAGTGCCAAACTTGGCAAAATCCACCTGGTACGTTCCATTTGCTGTTCTTACAAAAGCACCTTGACGTTCAAAAAAATTGAAGCATTGCATGTTTGCCTGTCCGTGTGCTTCCGACGCACCAAATCTGACCGAACGCAGCAGGCTGGCCATAAATGTGGTGTAATATCCCTTAATATCGCCGCTCAGCTCTCCCTTTTTAAGTAAACCTGTTACCATATACAAGCCCAGAATATCTGCCTTGCCTTCCTCCAGCCAGCCGTATTGCTCTTTAAGGGCATCCGTGACAAAACCTTTGCCGGTAACAGTCTTTTTAATACCAAGTCCGTGTGCAACTTCATGGAACATTACATTTGCAAAAAAAGCATCAAAATTGATATACTTCTGCTGTTCTTTTGCAATTAGTTCGGTTGCTATAGGTACCAAAATCTTGTCAAACTTGGCTTTCATGGCATTTTTAAGCTGCGATCTGCGCGTTCCCTTCTTTTGCTGGATCAGTTCATCATTTGGTAAATTGACAGCAATGGTTTTGGAACCGGCATTACAGTCGCCCGCATAATAAACAACATCGTATGCATTCAGCTCCGAATCGGTACCGGGTTTTTCCTGTTTATATTTTTGGGCAACAGGAAGTCCTTTTTGTAATTCTGGCAGCATGCTGACATATTTTGCCAGTTTTTTGCTCCATATTTTATCCTTTACAAGCACATAGGCTTCAAAAGAGGTCCGTGCGTTAAAAAGTTTGTCCTCATAATTTTCAATCGGGCCAATAATAATATCCAGCGTGTTTGTTTTCATATCCAGCCATGCATAATCGCTGGGAATATAATTGTCTGTTACCAGTGCGTCTGCCCGGAGGTTAAGGTATTTTTTGAGCCCGGCATCGTCCGCCAGCAGGGCAGCTTGTTTAAGCAGGGAAGAGGCCCTTTGCAGGTCTGCCGCAAAAAGGACGTGATAAGGTACGGCACTTAAGTTGCCCGATGAGTCTTTCTGAATCACCGTATAGGGATTGAATTTGTCTTTAAGGGGAGACTTTTCCAGATCAGCCTTAGTCATATCTGACGGGTAAAAAGTAGCACCCAAAGTTCTTGGGCCTATGCCTGCCACGAATGGTTTATCGTTATTCAGTCTATCCCAGGGGCCATAGTTAATTTTTACAAATGTTTTGGCATCGTCATCCTTCAGGACTGCCAGCAGACTGTCGCGCTGTGGGTATGTTTGTTTCCAGAAAAGTTCATCCATTACCTGGGCTGCCTGGATAAGCAAGGGAAGCAATTTGCGTTCGTTCACGGTAAGCGCGTTCAAATTAGTACTTAGCTTCACAACTTCGTACATATTCACCCTGTTGTGAACATACGCCTGCAGGCTATCTCTAACGGCAACGGTTTTTGCCGCTTCGGGTTTCTTGGTGGTAGAATTGCTGGTACAGGATACTATACCTGCGATTATAGAGCAGCTGGCAAAGTATAATGCTGCTTTGATAGATTTGTTCATGGTAGTTTTTTATAACGCAACTAAATTAGGAAAAATTATAATGCAGGCATAAAAATTAGCTGTTTACGGTGCATTAATGTAAATATTAGTAATTTCACATCTTAGAAATACCTGCTATGAAACAACTATTAATGGTGAAAAACAGCCTGATGCTTGGCATTCCTCTGATTTTTCTCGCTGCCTGTTCAACCAATAAATATGCGGCCACAAATAAGATATATAAAGAACAAGCCAAAGTATTTGGTAACACATTAAAGGAAATGCCTCCCCTCGGTCAGCAAATAGAAATGATGCCGGCAGACGAGCAGTCTTTTATTGGTTCGGTGAATTTTGGTATCCGTAAGCCTAATTTTGTTATCATACATCATACGGCGCAAAAATCTACGGATCAAACGATCAGGACGTTTACGCTTAAATCAACCCAAACGAGTGCCCATTATGTAATAGGACGTGACGGGAAGGTGGTGCATATGGTAAATGATTACCTCAGGGCGAATCACGCTGGGGTAGCCAAATGGGGGAATGAGACCGACCTTAATTCCTGTTCTCTGGGGATCGAACTGGATAACAATGGTGATGAACCATACAGTGATGCGCAAATCAGCAGCCTGGTCTCATTGTTAAGCACGCTTAAAAAAAAATACAATATTCCGGCAGCAAACTTTATCGGACATGCAGATATTGCACCGAAACGTAAGCCAGACCCGAATAAATTTCCATGGAAGGTATTGGCTGATCAGGGATATGGCCTATGGTATGATACCGCCATCCCGCTGCAGATTCCTCCACCCACCTTTGATACAGCAATAGCCTTGCGCATTATCGGGTATGACATCAGCAATATGCCTGCAGCTATAACTGCATTTAAGCGTCATTTTGTCCAAACGGATATCACTCCTGTTCTTACGCAGGCAGACAGCATGATTTTGTATAACCTGTATAAAAAGTATATGTAAGAATTTGGAAATTGATTAAAAATAAAAGCCCTCAAGTAATACTGTATAAATGCAGTATCACTTGAGGGCTTTTATTTGCCAGTTAACTAACGAACAGCCATGGCCTGTTAGCGGTTATTTTTTTGCTTTGGCCCAGGCATCTTTTAGCCCGACAGTCTGATTAAATACCAGATGCTCCGGAGTTGAATCTTTATCAAGGCAATAATAACCTTTGCGGATAAACTGGTAACGTGAACTTGTATCTGCGTTAGCCAGATAAGGTTCGATATATACCTGTTGGATTACATTTACACTATCCGGGTTGAGGTAATCTTTGAAATCACCTTCTTCACCATCAGGGGATTCTACCGAAAATAGCCTGTCGTATACCCTTATCTCAGCAGTTTTCGCATGTGCAGTACTTACCCAGTGGATGGTTCCTTTTACATGGATTTCGCTGGTATCTTCACCGCTTTTTGATTCAGGGATATAAGTGCAGTGGATCTCTGTGATATTGCCTTCCGCATCTTTTTTGAAGTCTTCACATTTAACAATGTATGCATTTTTTAGTCGCACCATTGCGCCGGGCGCCAGTCTGAACCATTTTTTGGCAGGTTCTTCCATAAAATCTTCGCGCTCAATCCATAACTCGTTACTAAAAGGTATTTCTCTTAGTCCGCCTTTGTCTTCTGCTTCAGGATTGTTCTCTCCGATCAGCGTTTCCGTTTGCCCTTCGGGATAATTTGTAATAATCAGTTTAATCGGATCAAGTACTGCCATTACCCTGTTTGCCGTTTTATTCAGGTGCTCGCGCACGCAGAATTCAAGAAGGCTAAGTTCAATCAGGTTTTCTCTTTTTGCTACCCCGATCCTTTCGCAAAATTCGCGAATACTCTCAGGGGTATAACCCCTTCTTCTTAAGCCGCTAATTGTAGGCATCCGCGGATCGTCCCAGCCAGTTACAACGCCTTCATTAACCAATTGCAGCAACTTACGCTTGCTCATTACCGTGTAAGTAAGGTTCAGGCGCGCAAATTCATACTGGTGTGAAGGGAATATATTAAGCTTCTCTATAAACCAGTCATACAGCTCACGGTGAGACACGTACTCAAGCGTACAGAGGGAATGCGTAATTTCTTCAATGCTGTCACTCTGGCCATGTGCAAAATCGTACATAGGATAAATACACCATTTGTTGCCGGTACGGTGATGTTCAGCATGTTTGATCCTGTAGATGATCGGATCACGCATGATCATATTTGAACTGGTCATATCAATCTTTGCGCGCAGGGTACAGAAGCCGTCTTCAAATTCTCCGGCTTTCATTTTGCTGAACAGGTCCAGGTTTTCTGCAATGCTGCGGTTTCTGTAAGGACTGTCTGTTCCGGGCTCAGTTGGTGTCCCTTTCAAAGCAGCAATTTCCTCGGCAGTACCATTGTCTACATATGCAAGCCCTTCTTCTATCAGTTTAAGGGCAAAATCATAAAGCGTATCAAAATAATCTGAAGTATATAATTCATTTTTCCACTCAAAGCCCAGCCATCTGATGTCCTCCTGCTGACTATCTACATATTCAGTTTTTTCAGTTACAGGATTTGTATCATCAAATCTCAGGTTGGTATATCCGCCATATTTCTGGGTAAGCCCAAAACTTAGACAGATTGCCTTGGCATGGCCAATGTGTAAATAACCATTTGGTTCAGGTGGGAAACGGGTAACTAAAGTCTCGTATTTTCCACTGCTTAAATCGTTTTCAATGATCTCTTCAATAAAGTTCAATGATCTTTCCTCACTCATAAAAACTGTAATTTTGTGTTCAAAGTTAATATAAAAGAGCTAATTTACTTACATTTACGTATGACTATTGGCATAATTTATGGGTAAAACATTAAATAGACCAATCCGTGTTTTAGTGGCAAAAGTTGGCCTTGACGGTCATGACCGGGGAGCCAAGGTAATTGCGACTTCGCTTCGTGATGCCGGTATGGAAGTGATTTATACAGGGTTACGCCAAACACCCGAAATGGTAGTAAATACTGCACTGCAGGAAGACGTGGATGCAATCGGCGTATCTATCCTCTCAGGGGCACATATGACTGTTTTTCCAAAGATCATTGCCCTGATGCAGCAAAAACAGCTCACAGGTGTATTGTTAACCGGAGGAGGGATCATTCCACAGGTTGATATGGAGAAGTTGAAAGAAATTGGAGTAGGCGAGTTATTTGCACCTGGAACCACAATGCTCACAATTGTAAATTATATCCGTAACTGGACTATCGAAAACCGTAATTTTTAGGTCATGGACTATCAAAATATATTATCAGAGATCAAAAACGGTATTCTTTATATCACTATCAACCGTGAGAAGAAGCTGAACGCACTCAATAAGGAAACGCTGCTGGAACTGGCAGACGTTGTAGAGTTTGCTAACCATAATAAGGAGGTGAAAGGTGTATTGCTTACCGGTGCAGGCGAGAAGGCTTTTGTTGCGGGGGCAGATATTTCTGAATTTTCGGCTTACTCCACCGAAGAAGGAGAAGCGCTGGCCCGGAACGGGCAGGTAACAGTTTTTAATGCAATAGAAGAATCTGTAAAACCTTTCATTGCTGCAATAAACGGATTTGCATTGGGTGGTGGTTTGGAGCTTGCGATGGCTTGTCATATCAGGGTTGCTGCGGATACCGCCAGGATGGGCCTTCCGGAAGTTTCACTGGGGCTTATCCCAGGATACGGGGGAACCCAGAGGCTTACTCAGCTCGTTGGCAAGGGAAGGGCCACAGAGATGATTATCACTGCAGAAATGATCTCGGCCGAAAAAGCAGAGAGAATAGGACTGGTTAACCATGTTGTACCACTCGCTGAATTGATTAGCAAGGCCGAAGAAATTTTAGGTAAAATCAAACAACGTTCTCCAAAAGCCGTTGCCGCAGCAATAGCTGCAACCAATGCCGTTTGGTCAGAAAAACTCGATGGATTTGAACTTGAAATTGAGGAATTTGGTAAATGTTTCGGTAATCAGGATTTTAAAGAGGGTGTAGCGGCATTTCTTGAAAAACGTGTGCCAGATTTCAAGGGTTTGTAACTTGCTTGTTATAAGTAGTTTAAAATTTGATATTGTCGTTTTATTTAAAATGCAATGAACATTTTACATATTTCAACGGGAAATAAGTCCGGAAAAGTGTAGAAAATATTTCCCATCGAAAATATTTCTTTATATTTATCATCAAATTAGTTTAGAATTTGTGCCGAATATGAAAAGAATACTAATAATAGATGATGAGGTCAATATAGGATTACTACTTTCGAAATTCTTAACCAGAAATGGTTTTAATGTGGATACAGCTACCAGCGGGCTTTCTGCACAGGAGTATCTGAGTAAGGAGCACTATGATCTTGTTCTTTGTGATTACCGGCTGGAAGATACCGATGGAAAGGAGATGCTGATCAAAATTAAGGAAAGCTATCCTCAGACTGGTGTAATTATCATTACCGGGTATTCAGATATTAAACTCGCCGTGGAGCTAATAAAACTGGGTGCATACGATTATATCACCAAGCCCCTTTATCCGGACGAAATACTAAATACTATAAATAAAGCGATAGATACCCAGGTTGCACTAAATGATTCCCTCATAGAGAATGCCAGAAATGAGGTGCAAAAAGTGAAACCGGTTAAACCGGTCTATAACCAGGTTGAAAACTTTGTTGCCGGGCAGAGCCAGGCATCAAAAGATTTGCTAAAACAAATACAGCTGGTTGCACCAACTTCTTATAGCGTGATCCTTACAGGTGAAAGTGGCACAGGTAAAGAGTCTGTTGCAAAGGCTATTCACCTGAACAGTCCTAGAAAAGATAATCCTTTTGTGGCAATGGACTGCGGGTCACTAACCAAAGAGCTGGCAGGGAGTGAGTTTTTTGGTCACGAGAAGGGCTCTTTCACGGGCGCATTAAACACCAAGATCGGACATTTTGAAATGGCCAATGGCGGTACCCTTTTTCTTGATGAAGTGGGAAATCTTTCCTATGAAATACAAGCGGCATTGCTTCGTACCGTCCAGGAAAGAAAGATCAAACGAATAGGTAGTACCAAAGAAATAGACCTCGATGTGAGGATTATTGTGGCTACTAACGAAAACCTTTCCACCGCTATACAAAAGGGTAGGTTCAGAGAAGATTTGTACCATCGTTTTAACGAGTTTTCAATCAATCTGCCTCCTTTAAGCCAACGTGGGAGGGATATTATGGTTTTTGCCAAAACGTTTCTTGATTTTGCAAATGAAGAGCTAGGCAGAAATGTCCAGGGATTTTCTAAAGATGTGGAGGAATGCTTTCTCACCTATAACTGGCCTGGAAACGTTAGGGAACTTAAAAATGTTGTCAGACGCGCAACCTTGCTGACCGAAACAGATGAGATCCAATTGAAGGCACTGCCATTGGAAATTTCTACTGATGCAAAAGTGACTGCTATTGAAAATACCATCCACAGGAATCATGAAAAGTCGAGAGATCTGAAAAACGCAGCTTCTGAAGCTGAATATGAAGCGATCTTAAAGGTGCTGAGAGAGGTCAACTTTAACAAAACAAAAGCGGCGAAGATTTTAAATATCGACAGAAAAACACTGTACAATAAAATGAAGGCAATCAATCTGGATACCTAAAAACGGGCACTGTATGTCTATTTTTACCTATAAGCAGCGGAATACAATCAACCTGGTAATTATAATCGCTCTAGGTTGCCTGATTGCCTATTCGCTGCAGGGCATTTTTGGATCTATCCTGAGTACTCTTGTGCTTTATACAATTATGCGGCCGGGATTTATTTACCTGGTGGAGGAAAAAAAACTAAACAGAAGTTTTACAGCGATCCTGTTGTTGTTTATTTCGGTTATTCTCATTATCCTTCCTTTTTATGCCCTAAGCAGTATGGTCATTCAAAAGATCAACGAGCTGCAGAACGACCACCTTTATTTCCAGCACCTGCTTACTAAATTAAAACGTCTGGTCCCTGTGGGCACAGACGCACAGCAGCTGCTGGAAGAAGGGATCAAAAAAGCTGGTACCTGGGCAACAGAATTATTTCCTTCGCTCATTAGTGGTGCTTTTAACATTGTACTGGGTTTGTTGCTGATGTATTTCCTTCTCTATTTTATGCTGGTAGAGAACGAGAGGTTTGAAGCAGCCCTGGTAAAGTATGCACCTTTCAGGGCGCAGAATGCGCAGCGTTTTGCATTGGAAATGAGAAATACCACTTATGCAAATGTATTGGGTCAAGGGTTTATCGCACTGGTCCAGGGTTCTTTGGTAAGCCTTTGTTTCTCTGTTTTAGGTTATACCGATCCTGTTTTCTGGGGCCTCATTACTATATTCATTTCTTTTGTCCCTATCCTCGGGCCACCTGTTGTCTTTGTTCCAGCGGCCTTGCTGCAAATTGCAGATGGCAATAATTTCGCCGGCTGGGCAATGATCATATTCGGCTTTGTGGTAATTATTAATATTGACAACGTTATACGTTTCATGATTGCCAAAAGGGTAGGCAATATCCATCCCATTATCACCGTAATTGGAGTAGTGATCGGCATACCCTTATTTGGCATCCTTGGACTGGTGTTCGGCCCTCTTTTGTTGTCTTATTTCATACTCCTCATCAAAATCTACGAAACCAGTGCTATGGCGTCGGAAAGATTAGAAAGAATTAAAACAATTTCTGAACCTGATGAGTTATAACAATCATTGAAACTTATAGCATCTTTACCGCTACAAAATCATTTATTTATACATTAAAATCAAAGTCATGAACGATAACTCAAAAGTATTAATTGGACTATTAACTGGTTTAGCTGCGGGTGCAGCACTAGGATTGTTGTTTGCTCCTGAAAAAGGAACTGAAACACGTGACAGGTTAAGTCAATCGCTAAAAGACCTTGGAGATTCTATTAAAGACAGGGCCGCTGATGAAATTAATCATCTTGCAAGCCTGAAAGACAAAGTTGTAAGTTCTGTCAAAGGTAAACTGAACGATACCGAAGAAGAATTCGTCGACGACGTTGAGCACGCATAATATTGGTTTAAAAATAACCAGGTCACCATCACGCTATAGATAAACATACTAATGGAAGAAAAGAAAGAAAAGGATTTTCAGGATATACTCTCGGAGGCGAAAGTATATCTGGATACCCGGGTAGAGTATACAAGGTTAGTTCTGATCAAAAGGGGCTCTAAGTTATTTGCAGACCTAATCACCACTGCTATCGTGGCTGTTTGTTTTACGCTGGCCTTTATTTTCGGCAGTGTAACGCTTGCATTGTTTCTATCCAATATCTTCCATAGCTATACCGCCGGTTTTGGTACTGTTGCCCTGATATATCTTTTTGTGGCAATTATTGTGTATCTGACCAAGGAAAATTTTATTGAAAAAGCGATAGTTAACTTTACCATCAAAAAGTATTTTAAAAAGTTAGAGGAGGACGAAGACGATGAGCAAAAAGTATAATATCAATGGTCTGCAGGACCTGAATGTTAAGTTAATCAGTCTTAAAGTCGACTATAAAATGCAGGAGACTATGTTGAAACAGGATGCACAAGCCTATGTTAAACAGTTTACTCCTGGAAACCTGATTAAAAAATACGTGACGCCAACGTCTTTGTTAAAGGCCGATGATAAATTGAATATCAGCAGCAAGGTAATGTCATTTGTTCTTCCTGTACTGATGAACGGTACGCTTTTCCGTGGTTCTGGATTTATCACCAAAGCGCTTGTTGGTTTGGCCACCAGCAAGGTAGGGAAAACACTGGATGCCGAGCATATTTCATCCATTTTCAATTCTGTTACAGGATTGTTCAAGAAGAAAAAGAAAGTAAAATCCCCTGCGTTTGCAGATTACGGAATACCTCCTGATAGCGAAACATATTAACTATCGGCACAGCATAATTGCTGAATAGCCTAAAAATAAACCCCTTTCCAAAATCCACAGTGTTGTAGATTTGGAAAGGGGTATTTTTTTATGCTGCCCGGTATGCGTGCAGCTATTGCATATATAGTACTACAAACTGCTTTTGATTTTAAGCTCTTTAAGTTGCTTCTCATCTATTGTAGAAGGTGAATCAATCATCACATCCCTTCCTGAATTGTTTTTAGGGAAAGCAATCACATCCCGGATACTGTCTAAACCGGCAAAAATAGAGCAAAGACGGTCGAAACCAAAAGCTATCCCGCCATGCGGAGGGGCGCCAAATTCAAAAGCATCCATCAGGAAGCCAAACTGTTTTTGTGCTTCTTCAGCAGAAAATCCCAGGTGCTTAAACATGAGGGCCTGTAAAGTCCTGTCGTGGATACGGATAGAACCACCGCCTATTTCCGTACCGTTTACTACCATATCGTATGCATTTGCCCTAACCGCGCCTGGCTGAGTATCCAGTAACGCAATATCCTCAGGTTTAGGAGAGGTAAACGGATGGTGCATCGCATGGTAACGCTCAGATTCTTCATCCCATTCCAGTAACGGGAAGTCCAATACCCAAAGGGCG